>ERZ808041.130-NODE-130-length-87451-cov-5.232323_pt1 | contig 87451 bp, 78 predicted proteins | sample MGYA00380192_ERZ808041 | MGnify/ENA primary metagenome ERZ808041 (study PRJEB31490, sample SAMN06133412) | mouse gut metagenome | isolation source: Z1_1 | host: mice | place: China: Chengdu | collected 2015-05 ...
GGAACTGGAGCTTGCCGGCGGCGAGCGAATCGAATATGGGCAGTGCCTTATCTGTACAGGCGCTTCCGCCTTTCTGCCGCCGGCTGAAGGGATGGATCTTGCAAACGTCTGTTGTGTGCGTGCCCCGCAGGACGCTCGCCGCCTGAAGAATGCGCTGGAAACACAGCGGCTCCGTTCCATATTGGTGGTTGGCGCTTCGATGGTGGGAATCAAGGTTGTGGAATTGGCCGACCAGTATGGGATTGCCTGTACCCTTGCAGACGGCGCGCCTCATTTGTTTGCGCTGGCCGCTTTTCAGGACACGGCTGAACGGATTGAGCGTTATTTAAAAAGCAGGGGCATATCACTTGCTTTTTCCGCCATGCTGGATAAAATCGTCCAATCTCCAAAGGCGCCGTCCGGTGTGCTGACCGCAATCATGAAGGATGGGCGTCAGCTTCCAGCGGATTTGATCGTGGTGTGTATCGGCGCCAGAGCCAACATGGAACTGGTGCGCGGCACGCCAGTGGTGACGGGCCGCGGCATCCTGGTGGATCGGGGGATGCGTACAAACGTCCCCGGCTTGTATGCGGCGGGGGATTGTTGCGAGGGGTACGAGCTTCAATCCAAAGAACAGAGAAACATCGGCCTGTGGGCAAATGCGGGCTATCAGGGCCGTACAGCCGGCGCGAATATGGCGGGTGCGGATGAGTCGTTCGACTATACGATCCTGCACAACATCAGCCACTTTATGGGCATTGATTTTTTGGGCATGGGGGATATCGTCCATCCGCAGCCGGGAGACCGATACCGCCGTTGGCAGCGCGGGACGCTTTATATCCAGGCGATGGAAGGTGCGGACGGCACGCTCAAGGGGCTTAACCTCCTGGGCGGAGCGGCTGTAAGCGGAATCGTTAAAAACCACTTTATGAAGCGGCTGTCCGCTGAAAATGTGCAATTGGACGCGCTGTCGCGCTGCCAATTGAAAAACGCCGGATTTCCCCAAAACTTTATTGATTATCTCGGAGGTATGGTATATGACGGAGCTTGAGAGAAAAATTAAGGCAAAAATCCCCGGCGCCGACACTGGGATCGAGGTCAAAAAAAGCCTGTGCGCCATCTGTTCTCCCGGCAATCACTGCGGCCTTGACGTTTATGTAAAGGACGGCAAAATTTTAAAAGTAGAGGGTACGCCGGAGCATCCCTACAATCAGGGACATATCTGCACGAAAGGAGCTATGAACAGGGCCTATATTTATCGTAAGGATCGGATTCGCACGCCGCTGCGCCGGGTGGGCAAACGTGGCGAAGGGAAATTTGAACCGATCACCTGGGAAGAAGCTTACGCAGAGATTGCGGAGAAGCTCAACCGTGTCAAGGACGACTATGGCGCGAACTCCGTCGCTTTTACCACCGGATATTGCAAGTGGTATCGTCCTTATTATCACCGCTTTGTATACGCCTTTGGTTCCGTCAATTATTCTACCGATGACTGTACCTGCTATCGCGCCATGGTGCTGGCCAACGAATGCACCATGTGCCGGGCTCAGGGCCCTGATATTGCCCATACGAATACATTGATGGCCTGGGCATGGGGCGGCTTTTATTCTGACCATTTGAGCGTGGGCGAGGTGGAGGAACTGAAGGCGCGGGGCGGCAAGATCGTTGTCATTGATTCCCGAATCACCAGGGCCAGTCAACGGTTTGCTGATGTATTCCTGCATATCCGTCCCGGGACGGATGGGGCGTTGGCACTTGGGATGGCTAAAATCATTTTGGACAACGGGTGGGCCGATATGGACTTTATCCGGCGTTATACTTACGGTTTTGAGGAGTATGCAGCGTATGTAAAGCAGTTTGATCTGGAGCGTGTGGCCCGAATCACCGGCCTGAACCTGGCGGATATCATGGAGGCCACCCGCCTGTTTGCCACGAACGGACCGGCCTGCTGCAACTTTTCCGCCTCCACACTGACGCAGCAGTATAATGGGTTTCAGACACACCGCGCCATTCTCTGCCTGCTTGGTCTGACGGGAAACATAGACCGGCCCGGAGGCAACATTCCCTCCGACAATACATATTTGTGCAGGCCCGCCGGTTTTAAAAGCCGTGAATCACAATACTATATGGAAAAGGCGCCCGACCTTACACAGATGTTCCTGTATGATAAATTTCCGATCTGGTATAAATACTGCCATGAGACGCAGGCCATTACGCTGGCTGATGTGATCCTGAGCGGGGAACCATACCCGATCAAAGCCCTGTATGGCGTCGGGATGAACTTTAAGATGTATCCGCAGACGGATAAGCTGGTCAAGGCGTTGGATCAGATCGATTTCTTTGTCAATACCGATCTGTTTATGACCTATACATCTAAATTTGCCGATATCGTGCTGCCTTGCTGTTCATCCCTGGAGCGCGGGGAATTTAAGGTCTATCCCGGCGGCTACGGCGTGTATACCAAGCCTGTCATCCAGCCGTTGTATGAATCGAAATCAGATACGGATATCCTGTGTGAACTGGCCCGCTATATGGAGCTTGACGATCCGCTTCTGCTTGAGGGATATGAAGCGTCAGTCGATTATATCATGCAGGGGTGCGGCCTGACGGTGGAACAATTCAAGCAGTCCGATCTGCCTGTTAAGATGCCCAACGCTGCGCCCACACCTGTGGGGACGACCTTGAGAAACGGGTTCACCACTCCCAGCGGCAAGTTTGAATTTTATTCCAATGTAGTAGCCAGGTATGAAAAAAGCCACGGGCTGTCCCCGCTGCCCGTCTATATCCCTTCCTTTGCCGACGACCCGTCGCCGGAATTTGCCAGGAAATATCCATTTTTCCTTTCCGCGGGCTGTCGGATACCGAATACGCTGCACTCCAGGCTTCATGAAGTCCCGTGGTCCAGGGCGATCAGGCCGGAACCCATGGTGGAAATTCATCCCGATGACGCGCGGCGCCTGGATATCCATGACGGCGATCTGGTGGAGGTCTACAGCCCCAGTGGAAGCGTAACGGTCAAGGCCATGCTGACGCGCAGGATTCATACGGGTACTGTCGAAGTGGCGCACGGCTATACGGAGGCCAATATCAGCCAGGTGGTCAGCGATCAGCATCAGAACCCTTATACCGGATTTCCGGGGTATAAAGCCTCGCGCTGCAACATCAGGAAAGTGTAGGTGAGTGATATGAAATATTATATTGTGTTTGACCCCGAGCGGTGCTGCGCCTGTCATACCTGTTCGGTGGCCTGCATGGATCAAAACGACACCGATGTGGAGGCGGGGGAGCTGCCTCTGCGCAGGGTTTTTAATGAGGAATTGGGTTGCGACGTGCTGGATTGCGCCTATCTTTCGGCAGCTTGCGCCCACTGTGACGACGCTCCGTGTGTGATGGCCTGTCCCTTCGGGGTGCCCCGCTATCTGCCGGACAGTGGAAAAATGGTCAAATGCGATGGCTGCAATGAGCGGCTGAAATCGGGGCTGATGCCGGCTTGCGTCCGGGCCTGTACCTTCGGGGCGTTGACCTGTATGAACGAGGAGGAATACCAAAACTCGGTCAAAGCACGGGCGCTTCATGCGATGCTTTTGGCGACAGGCCATCGAAGCTGACAGTGTCCCGCAAAAGTTGTATGCTCCATCAATAGAAACGCCGCCTTTTACAAGGCTGCGTTTCCATCTGCTTTTTGCATTCGGACGGACTTCGTCCGAATGCGAAAAACGGCGGCAAACACCCTGATTCCCGCTGCAAAAAGCAACGGGAATCAGGGCGCTGTTTGCGTATCTTTATGGCGGCCGCACCGCCCTTGAAGTTTATCCCAGGACCAAACTGAACAGGGTGAACAGCGGAATAGACACGACCAGGGTGCATGCACAGCCGAACAGCGTCACCTTTGTGCGCATACCACTGTCAGGCAGCCCCTCCAGGGAATGAAAGATGGAGGCCGGCGCGGAGGCGCCCGGCAGGACCATGCCCACATTGATGATATAAATGAGCGCGACGCCGGCAAATTGCGGATTTAATCCGCTGCTGAGGACAAAGGGGACAACGATGGGAATCATGGCGGCGCCAAGCGCGATATTGGAGCCGAAATTGGTCAGAAGCATACTCAGCACGATGGTGAAGATAAGAACGAAGATACCGCCGCGCCCCTCAAAGATGGGGGTAAACACACTTGTAATCCAGGGGACAATCCCGGTGGCCTCATTCGTTACAGCGGAAGCCAGCGCCAGAGTAACGGCGCACATCATGATAACAGGCCAGCTGATGGACGATTCCACCGCATCAAACTCAATACAGCCCTTGCCGTCGTGTTCCCCGCTGGGAAGGATGAGAAGAATGGCGGTACACAGGCAGAAAGCGCCTGTCGTGGTCATATCGTTGAGGACAAAATTGCTGAAGGCGGTGCCCATCAGGGTATTGGCCAGGATCACCACTACTACCGTGATGAGATAGACCAGGATAATCCGCCTGGCCCGGGGACGCAGAAGCTTGCTCTCATCGCCAAGCTTCTCCACATCGAATCGCTGCATGATACTGTAATCCACCTTGAACAAAGGCTTGCTTGCCAGAACATAGACGGTCATAATCAAAATGGTCGCTGTGACCGTCATTCCAGCCATCAGTCCGAAGTTGAGGGGCTGTCCGGTCATATCCGTCCATGTGTTCGCCAGGCCGAGCATCCAGCTTTGATAGGGGATCATGGCGTATCCCAAAATGGTGCCCAACAGGATACTGCCCATGCCGACATAGCGGAAAGAACGGTCCTTGGGATATCCGCAACTGTCTGAAATATCCTGCCAAATTGCATAGAGCAGGATGGCAAGGGGGATACAGTCGATGACTGCGGCGGTCAGGCCGAAGAATACAATAAACAGCCACGTGTAAAACAGAGGATTCCCTTTAAAGATAGGCTTTGTCAGGGACCAGCGCACAAACCATTTTCCAAAGCCGTAATAGGTCAGGGCGCTGGCGGAGATAAAGACCACAATGGTTTGAAAAACGACGCTGTGGCCCATCATGGCGCTGATCGCTCCGTCCATATTGGTATATCCGGACAGGCCGAAGGCCAGAAATGCAAACAGAGAAAGCCAGATGATTTCACAGGTTGAAAAGCCGTAGATAACGCCGATAAAAATACCCAATACACGCATTCCAACAGGGGTCAGCGTAGCGAAGGGCGGAAGAAGCCCAAACCCAAACATCAACAGCAGAGTAATGGCCATGTTGATCATATATGGGGTCGAATACCTCTTTTTTGTTTGCGCCGTTTGCGTTCCTGCCGACATAATCTTGCCGCTCCTTTCTCATCGCTCCTCAGGGCGGATATGATCACGGCCGGGGACTGCTGCCTGAGCAGAAAACAGGCGCCGGTCCGATCAGATGCACCCTGTGCTGCAAACGGGCGCGAGAAAGCGCCCCGCCGCAGCGGTATATAGTGATTTGCTGAGGAAAGAGAAGCATAATTCCATACCAGAACGCTCCGCCGGACCTGGACAGAGCGGTCAGGCGAGGCTTTATATGTATTATAGCACCCTCTGCGTCTGTCTGAAAAGAGGGCCGGAAAACACATTTTTCGGTATAGGGTAACAGGATTTTCAGTTTGACATATGACGCAAATTATTGCTCAATTAGTATTGAGAAGGTAGTTCACGCCAGAATTTGAATACAAAAGGAGGGCAGACCAGCAAAAGCCTCTTTAAGGACAATGATGGACAGCCAGAGAAAGGATGCAGGTTGCTTATGTACGGTTGGAGAGCGAAAATCGGCCTGATCACGCCTATGAGTGAGAATGCCGAGCATGCGTATCACATTTATGCGCCTGAGGGCGTCACCTTCAGCTCCATGAAGATCACGTTTCCCGGACCCACGCCCGAGGGGCTGATGATACTGACCGATCAACTGGAGGAAACCGCCGCGAAATACAGGGGATATAAGCTGGACCTGGTTGTATTCGGCTGCACCTCCGGAAGCTGTATCAAGGGCGCGGGATGGGATCAGGAATGCATCCGCCGGATTGAACGGGCCAGCGGCTGGCCTGGGCTGACCACCAGCACCGCTGTGCTGGAGAGCCTGCGCGCCTTAAACTGTAGAAAGGTGGCCGTCCTCACGCCATACCCGGACGACACCAACCGGGCGGAAAAGGAGTTTCTGGAGGACAACGGCTTTGAGGTCACAGCCATCGTGGGGATGGATATGAGCCAATTTGACGACAATGGTCTTGAGTTTGAGGATGCGGATGAATACTTCCTTTATCAGCATGCCATCAATATGGACCTTAAGGGCGCGGATGTTTTTTTCCTAAGCTGCATGGGTTTGACCACAATGGAGATCATTGATCCTCTGGAGACTGCAATGGGCGTGCCTGTTATCACCAGTCACCAGGCCACCCTGTGGAGCGCGCTGCGGCATTGCCGCGTAGGCGCGAAACTGCCCAAGCTGGGTCGGTTGTTTGCCTTATAAACCGGACTAACCAGGGCTTACATGATAAACGAAAGAATGCCGTTTGCGGAAGAAACGGCATTTTCTCTCTTATCAACGCCCTCAGAAAGGATGGATGATATGTATAGCTGGCGGGCAAGGATCGGCGTCATCGCCCCGATGGACGATCAGGTGGAATACGCCTTTAACCGTTACGCGCCGGATGGAGTCGCATTCAATTGCAGCAGACTTTCCTTTCCCGGACCTACGCCCGAGGGGTTGGAGGTTCTCACGGATCAGTTGGAGGGCGCGGCCAGGATGTATCGAGACCAACACCACGAGGTGGTTCTGTTTGGCTGTACCTCCGGAAGCTGCATCAGGGGCGCCGGATGGGATCAGGAATGTATCCGCCGGATTGAACGCGCTTGCGGCTGGCCTGGATTGACCACCAGCACAGCCGTACTGGAAGCCTATCGGGCGCTGGGATTGAAACGGACGGTTGTGATGACGCCCTATCCCGATGCGACCAATGAGGCGGAAAAGCAGTTTTTGGAGGATAACGGCGTGGAGGTTGTTTCCATCACGGGCGTCGGGTTTCATGAGATTGGGGAATACAGTTATGCCGACAAGCGATTTCTGTACCGTGAAGCCAAAAAGATCGCCCTCGACGGCGTGGATGTTTTTTTCTTAAGCTGCATGGGCCTTGCCACAATGGAGCTGATTCAAGTTCTGGAGGAGGACTTGGGCGTCCCTGTGATCACCAGCCACCAGGCCAGCCTGTGGGCCTGTCTGCGCCGCGCGGGGGTTAGGGACCGCCTTCCCGGGTTGGGAAAGCTGTTCGCTGTTTAGAAACTGTTTGAAAAATTGAAATTGCCGTCTTTTTCTGCAAACAGCGGCGAATGGGTGTGTTAAAGAATCTCGAAATCCGAAAGGCGTCCTGCGTTTTATACATTGCATTCTTATGCTGTCTGCGAAAAATTCTGCAATCCCTCTATGTTCAAACAAGCCTCAAGCGATTCCAAACGTCGTGAATATTGCTGTAAGGAGGATTCTCTATGGGGTATAACAGTCGCAAGATTACCACAGATTGGACAAGGCAGCTTTGCCATTTCATCAAAACGCTCCGCTATGAGGATATTCCGCCCGCTGTGGTGGAACGAGCCAAAATGAATATCATGCAAACCATCGGCGTCAGCCTGTGCGGCGCAGAGCTTAAACAGATCAAAGACGCCATCGACCTTGCCAAGGAGATTTCCCCAGGCAGCGAAGGGACGGCCACCCTCTGGGCCGATGGAAAAAAGGTGAGCTGGGAAGCCGCCGCCTTTGCCGCTGGTACGATGGGGGATATGTTGGATTGGGAGGATTGTTCCGTCACCGGGCACCCTTCGGCCGGTGTGATTCCCACGGCCGTGATTGCGGCGGAGGTTCTCAAGAAGAGCGGTAAAGACTTGCTTACTGCGGTAGTCGCCGGGTACGAGGTGTACCAGCGTGTGGCGCTCGCGGGCGATACCAATATCGTAGGTTTCAATATTTTTGCCTGCCTGCCTGTTTTGATGAAACTGCTCGATTTGTCGGAGGAGCAGATGAATCAGGCGTTTGGCATCGGGGCGGCCTGCTCAATTATCCCTGCCAATGTTCACGAGATCACCATGTCCGATTCCCTCAACTATCTGTACGGATACCGGGCTGAAAATACCACTACCATGATAAAGACGGCTCTAAACGGTATCTGTGGCCTGGAGGATGTCTTTGACGAACCAACCGGCTACCTGCTCCAGATGGCCTATCAGGAACCGGACTGGCTGACCAAAGAGCTTGGCGAAACGTTTATGATGATGAATATGATCCTGATCAAGCATTGGCCGGCAAATGTTTTTGTACAAACCTATGCGGAACTGGCGGCCCGCCTGGTGACCAAATACAGGTTTAATCCGGACGATATAGCGGAAATTATTGTCCGGCCGTCCATCGCCTTCCGCAACTGGTATACGGACGTAGGTTATGAATCCGCCACCCAGGCCCAGCTCTCTCTGCCTTACGGCACAGCCTGCGCCATGTATCATCCGGAGCCTGGCGCCATATGGTATCAGCCGGAAACCATGAAGGACCCTAAAATCATTGCGCTGCTGAACAAAGTGAAGGCCGACGGTTTTGTTGAGATGGGCGGTATGAAGATCATTAAGGATATGATCGATGGAAAGCACCCGGAAAAGTTTATGATCGTCCACATGAAGGACGGGACCGAGTATGTTGAAAGCGCCTTTACACACCCCGGACATCCAAACTATATGCTCACCAGGGATGCGTTTAAGGATCGGTTCCGGCTTGAAACGAAGCATATCCTCAGTCCTGAAAAAATTGAAGGTGCCATCGATTGCATCTGCAATCTGGAAAAGTATGAGGATGCGTCCGTCCTTCCGGCCTTCCTTTATTAAAACTGTGGCGTCCCATTGAAATGTCAGGAGGTAGCATATGAGATATAACCGTTTATATAAAGAAAACAATTTCCTTACACCGACGACAGACACACAGACGCTCAGCGAATATGTGGAGGGCTTGTGCTACGAGAATTTGCCACGGGAGGCGGTAGAGCGGGCCAAGCAGCTGCTGCTTCATACGATGGGCGCTGTGCTGGCGGCCAACAGTACGGAAGTTGCCGGCAAGGTCCGCAAAATGGCGGTGGAATCCAATGGCGGGCCTGGAGGCCCCGTTACGGTCTGGGGTGATGGGACATGCATGGCGGCGCCGCATGCTGCGCTGATACTGGGGACATTGGCCGATGCGCTGGCCTGGGAGGATTGTTCCCCCACCGGCCAGCCTTCCACGTGCGCTGTTCCCTGCGCATGGCTGGCGGCTGAGGAACGCCATAAAAGCGGCCGGGAACTGATCGCCGCCATTATAGCGGCCTATGAAGTTTACCAGCGCATAGCCCTGGCAGTCCAGCCTTCAGAGGGACGCTGGCGGGAAAAGGGATGGGGGATGCAGAATTGGCAGATTTTTGCGGCGATCATCCCTATCGCCAAGCTATACGGCCTGGACGCGCGGAAGATTAACCAGGCCATCGGTATGGGCTGTGAATGCAGCGTCATACCAACAAATTTCGCCGCTGCCACCATGTCGGATTTCTCTCACTATGAATATGGCTATCGGGGCAGGGACGGCTTTTTGATTGCCAAAGCGGTTAAAAAGGGAATTTACAACCAGCGCGACGCATTGGACGATCCCCGCTGCTATACAGGGATTGTATGCGGTGATGAGAGCGCCAACGGCGACGATGAAACAAAAATCCATGCCGATGAATCGGACCGCGGTTGGCTGACCAGGGAGCTTGGGACACGCTGCCTCATCCTTGAAACGATGCTGCGCAGATGGCCTGCCGGTATCTGGGCGTAGTCAAGCGCCGAGTTAGCCCATATGCTCCAGCAAAAGTATGCGTTTTCCCCGGAGCAAGTGGAGGAAATCCTTGTCGATCCCCCGGTCGAGGGGTATATGGATATTCCGCGGGAAGAGTTAATTTTGGATATCCACGCCCAGAACGCAATTCCGTTTGTTGTTGCGTCTGTCTTGACAGATCCCGTCCCCGGCGCCCATTGGTATTCATCCGGCCGGATGCGTGATACAAAACTGCTGGCCCTGGCGCAACGGGTAAAGCCGGGTCCCTCCCAAGCGCAATCCGTCATCTCAAACTATCAATGCTTTCAAAAAGGCAGCTATCCAAACCAGCGGATGATTATCAAACTCAAGGATGGGACGCAGTATCAGGCTGAGACGGATTGCCCGCGCGGGCATCCAGGCAATATGCCGGATATGCAGGAACAAATCAAGTCTTTCCACCATCAGGCGAAGGGCGTTTTGCCGGAAGAAAAGATCTGCCGGCTCACAGAGGCAATTTGCACTCTGGAGGACTGCCGGGATATCGCGGAAATCAGCGCGCTGCTCAGTCCGCAAAACAAAAAATAAAAACAAAGGAGGCATGCGGTGAAACCGCATGTCTCCTTTGTAACTTGGGAGCGTATTTTATCAGCCATGCTGCTTTTGCCGCTTAAGCCATTTGACGACCTCTATCTGAAGAACAGAGGAGAAAGACAGCATGAGCACAGCTATCCATTGGACGCTGCTTAAGCCAGTCAGCTTGAAGGCGCTTTGCGGGGACGGCAACAGCAAAATACAGGCCATCAAAGCCGCAGAAACTAAAAAGGAAAGAACCAGCCACGGGTTGATACCCTCGGCGCGGACCCAAATCGGTTCCGTATTGGACCGCTGATTAAAAGCGCGCAGCATTTGAGAGAACGCCAAAACGCAGAAGGCCATCGTCTGGCCTGTGGTTGGATTGTCCATGCGCGCGCCGATCCAATAGGCGAGCGTTGTCATGGCCGCCACGAAAATACCCTGCGTGATCACACGGCATACCAGATCCTTTTCAAACAGCGTACCGGATTTCACCGGCGGATGCTTCATGATGTTTTTACTTGCAGGGTCGACGCCGAGCGCCAATGCAGGCAGGGTCGCCGTAGCAAGGTTGACCCATAGAATATGGACGGCAAGCAGAGGCGCTTCCCAGTTGAATATGGTCGCTGCAAACAGGGTCGTGATCTCCGCGATGTTGCCTGCCAGCAAAAATTGGATAACCTTTTGGATGTTGCGGTATACCCGCCGGCCCTCCTTGATGGCATAGGCGATCGTCGTAAAGCTGTCGTCCAGTAAGATCATATCGGCGGCGTCCTTTGCCACGTCCGTGCCGGTGATCCCCATGGCTACGCCGATGTCCGCGGCCTTGAGCGCAGGGGAGTCATTCACGCCGTCGCCGGTCATGGCCGCCACCTCGCCGGTGCGCCGCAGGCTTTGGATGATCCGCAGCTTGTCGGCAGGGGACACGCGCGCGAATACAGTCGCGTTTTTGACAGCCGCGTCCAAAGCTGCGTCCTCCAGTTCATCCAGCTCATCGCCGGAGATCACCGTGTCTCCAGGCCGGTAAATGTCCAATTCCCGAGCAATGGCAAGCGCAGTAACCTTGTGATCGCCGGTGATCATGATCGTGCGGATACCGGCCTGGCGGCATGTGCGTACAGAATCAGCAACCTCTTTCCTGGGCGGATCGATCATGCCCGTTACTCCGAGGAAGGTCATATCGTATTCCACATTGTCGCCGTCCTCCTCCGGAATCTGTTCGCCGGTCAGGGTACGCGTGGCAAAGCCCAGCACGCGCAAAGCCTGCTCCGACATGGACAGGCAAAGGCGCAGAATGTTTGCACGGTCGCCTTCTGTGATGGGGCGGACTCCATCAGCCGTCAATATATGGGTGCACAGCGGCAGCATTTCATCTACGGCGCCTTTTGTATAGGAAATCCAGTTTCCAGAGATCACATGTACTGTCGTCATACGTTTGCGGTCGGAATCGAACGGCTGCTCAAACCGGCGGGGATATGTGTCCTCCAGGGCCTCATGATCGACTCCGAAAGCCTGAGCCATGTGAATCAGCGCGCCCTCTGTCGGATCGCCGATGATTGCGCCTGCGTGATCCGGGTCGACGCTCGCATCATTGCACAGCGCCGCCGCGTAAACAAGCTCCTTATAAACAATGGGGTGCTGTCCGGTGGCTTCGGCGATGGGGGTGGTCGCGCCCGCTTCAAAATCGCCGTTTACCGCGATGTGAGTCACAGTCATCTGATTGAGCGTCAGCGTCCCTGTCTTATCGCTGCAAATGACAGTGGCGCTGCCAAGCGTTTCCACAGCGGGCAAATTGCGTACAAGCGCATTGCGTTTAGCCATGCGCTGCACGCCCAGGGCCATTACAATGGTCGCCGTAGCTGGCAGACCTTCCGGAATGATGGAAATTGCCAGGGAAATAGCAACGAGAAACTGCGGGATCAGTGGACGCTGATAGAGCGCGCCGATCAAAAAGATCATTACACAGACAATCAGACCGACAATGGTGAGCGTTTTACCAACTGCATTCAGCTTGCGTTTAAGCGGTGTGTCAAGCTCATCCTGCTCCTCCAGCATTTCAGCAATGCCGCCGACCTGCGTATTCATGCCGGTTGCCACCACAATGCCGGTCGCACGGCCGTAGGTGACAATAGAGGACGTATACACCATATTGCTCCGGTCGCCCAACGGGCAATCCAGCGGGAGCAAATCGTCGGCGTCCTTTTCAGAGGGGACGGATTCTCCGGTCAGGGAGGCTTCCTGCACCTTTAAGTTCGCCGAGTCAATCAGACGCATGTCGGCGGGCACCATATCCCCATCGCTTAGAAATACGATATCGCCGGCAACCACCTCGCTGGCGGGGATTATGCTTTCGTCGCCCTGCCGCAGCACGCGGGCGGTGGGTGCGCTCATATTGCGCAGCGCCTCCAATGAGGACTGGGCCTTTTTCTCCTGCACAATACCGATGACTGCATTGAGCGCCACAATTGCAAAGATGACGCCCGCTTCCGTCCATTCCCGCAGCACAGCGGAGCATACGGCTGCGCCGACGAGAATAAGCACCATCGGATCGATAAGCTGTGAATAAAGCATCTGCAAAATGGTTTTGGGCGGTTTCGAGCGCAGCTCATTGTGCCCATCTTTTTTTAGCCGTTCGGCAGCCTCGGCATCGCTGAGCCCCTCGCCGGAGGTTCGCAAAGCTTCGTATACTTCCTGTACTGGCTGACAATGCCAAGGCGTCCGTCTGTGATCATCCATAAAGGATCAATCACTCCTTTCAAAATATATCTCTGACCGCTTTCAGACTGACAGATACCTGTTTCACACGTTTTTTCCCAATATGATGTGCGGTATCAAACAGACTTTTCAGCGGATGCAGGCAATAGGGGCATCGCAATATGTATGCAATGCAAAAAAGACATAACCCACAAACCCTTATAAAAAGGTGCAGGTTATGCCTTTTATAAAAATCTGAATAAAATGGCTGCTTCGATCAGCGTCGCTGCTATCGGCGTCGTCCATACAAGCGGATGGTTTCCTCTTTCTGATGTATTTGCTCCATTATATGGGAAGGCGGCACAAATGTCAATAGGCAAGAGGGCGAGATAAAACCGTTTTATATGTCAAATGCATATCTGAAAATAAAATAAAAGCATTGGACATTTGAAGCAATGCGGTTTAAACTGGAAATGGATCATTGGTAAATGGATACTAAGGATCCAGACAAGACAAGAAAGGGAGGAGATCGTGTGTCCCAAGCGATGAACGACATCAAAAAACTGGGGTTTGGATTGATGCGTCTGCCGCAGAAAGATGGCAAGATTGATATCGTACAGGTCAAGCAGATGGTGGATCGGTTTCTGGCAGAGGGATTTACCTATTTTGATACTGCATGGGCGTATGCGGGCAGCGAGGACGCGATTAGGCAAGCCCTGGTGGAACGCTATCCACGGGACCGCTTTTTGCTGGCGACCAAAAATGCGGCGTGGATCGATTGCAAATGCCGGGAGGATGCGATTAAGCAGTTCGACATTTCCCTTCGGCAGACAGGGGCTGGATACTTCGACTTTTATCTGCTTCATAACCTCGGAGAAAGCCGAACGCATTTCTTTGATGATTTTGATCTGTGGAACTGGATTCAGGAAAAAAAGCGGCAAGGGTTGATTCGTCATGCCGGTTTCTCCTTCCATTCTACACCGGAGGAGCTCGACGCGCTTCTGACCGCACATCCGGAGATGGAATTTGTACAGCTTCAGATCAATTATGCTGATTGGGATAACCCTGCCATCCAATCGCGCCGCTGCTATGAAGTCGCGCGAAAGCATGGAAAACCGGTAATCGTCATGGAGCCGGTCAAGGGCGGTATGCTGGCGACGCCGCCGACGCCGGTAGAGCAGATTTTAAAAGCGTCTGACCCGCAGGCGTCAAACGCATCTTGGGCGATTCGCTTTGCAGCCGATCTCGACGGCGTCGTCACAGTGCTGTCGGGTATGAGCAGCCTGGAGCAGATGGAGGATAATCTTGCCTGTATGAAGCGGTTTTCCGGGCTTACCACCGCCCAGAAACAAACCATCGTGCAGGCGCAGGAGGCCCTGGCTGCAATTCCTTTGATCCCATGCACAAACTGCAACTACTGCGCAAAGGTATGTCCAAAAAACATCGGCATTTCAGGTTCCTTCACAGCGATGAACTATCTGACACTCTATTCGTCCAGGGAGATGGCAGTCAATCAGGAGAATTGGCTGGTCGGGCGGCATGGGAAAAACCGTGCGAATGAATGCATCAAGTGCGGCAAATGCGAACAGGCCTGTCCGCAGCATATCCATATCCGCGATGAATTGGAGCAGGTCAGCAAGGTTTTGCTGGAATAGATGCAGGGACACTCAAACAGCTCCTAATTGTAAGACGGCGGCAAGCGCATCGCGCTTGCCGCCGTCTTAGCTCATCCGCCGCAGCGAAGATTTGGACGCTGCGGCCTGAATGAATGAAAATCCTTGTGCATACACATACTCAGGAGGGATCCGTATGTATAGGGTATTTGCTTTTAAGCGCGCCTTGATGGGCATTTTATGTCTGCTGATCGCCGCGCTGATCCTGCTTGGCACAGCGGTAAATATTATGCCGGTCGGTGCGCCGCAGCGCGCGCTGCCGATCTATTCCGTTGAAACGGAAAAGCCGCTTGTCTCGCTTGGAATTAACTGCGCGTGGGATGACAGCGATATCGACCGTCTGCTGGAGCTGCTTGACCGGCACAGTGTGAAAGCGACGTTTTTCTTTGTCGGCGATTGGTGCGACAGATATCCCGATGCGGTCAAAAGAATTGCTGCCGCAGGACACGAGCTTGGCAGTCACTCCGACACGCATCCCGATATGACGAAGCTTTCACGTGAACAGATCGAACAACAGCTTACGCGCTCCGGGGATAAGATCGAGACGTTGACCGGCGTGCGGCCAACTTTGTTCCGCGCGCCGTCCGGCGCATATGACGATGAGGTCGTACAGACCGCACGGGCGCTTGGCTGGGAGGTCATCCAATGGTCGAATGACAGTTTGGACTGGAAGGGGCTGAGTGCGCAGGAAATTTCCGCGCGCGTCATTAAACAGGCAACGCCCGGTGATATTATGCTGTTTCATGCTGGAAAACCGAATACAGCCGCCGCGTTGGATACGGTCCTGACAGAGTTGACAGCGCGCGGATACCGGTTTGTGCCAGTGGGGGAATTAATCTATCCGGCGCCGTACACAATAGACCATACCGGAAGACAGTTTGCAGGCGGATAAACGCATTTAAAAATGGCTGTTTGCAGCTGTTTTCTGTACATTTGCCCGCTCTGCGGGCAGGCGCATTTTAATCAAACGGCCCTGCGCCGCAGGCGGCACAGATAGCCGATTTTTTATAGATTGCGCTTTGCAATCCATAAAAAATCAGCGAGGGGGATAGATACCCTTGGAAAGGCGGTGACGGTATGACGATTGTAACTGTCGGCGGCGGATGGGCAGGCTGCGCGGCCGCGCTTGGCGCTGCAAAAGCCGGCGTGCGCTCCGTGCTGCTTGAACGGACGGATCAACTGCTTGGCACGGGGCTTGTGGGCGGAATTATGCGCAACAACGGGCGCTTTGCAGCTGCCGAGGAATTGATTGCGATGGGGGGCGGCGCATTGTTTTCACTTGCAGATGAAAATGCGCGCCACACGAATATTTCCTTTCCAGGGCACGTACATGCGTCCCTGTACGATGTGATCCGTATGCCGGCTCTGGTACAGCGCCTTTTGGAGGAAGCGGGAGTAGAAATTTATTTCTGCGCGCGTGTCACGGCTGCGCAAATGGATGGCACGCGAATTATATCTGTCAGTACACAGGATGGCCAGACATTGAGTGGCGACCAGTTCATCGATGCAACCGGAACAGCCGGCCCGATGGCCAATTGCACTAAATATGGGAATGGATGTGCGATGTGTGTGCTGCGCTGCCCATCGTTTGGCGGACGTGTCAGCTTGACGGCGCTTGCGGGCGTACAGGAGCTTTGCGCCGAACATGCCGGCGCGCCGTCTGGGGCGATGAGCGGCTCGTGCAAACTGCTCAAGGAATCGCTTTCCCCCGAGCTTGCAAAACGGCTTGACCGGGAAGGCGTCGCCATCGTTTCGATCCCGGCTGAAATGGCAGCCGATCGGCTGGCGCTCAAGGCGTGCCAGCAGTATGCGCTGCCCCAGTTCAAAAACAGCCTTATTCTGCTTGATACAGGCGGCATCAAGTTGATGTCTCCATATTTCGGCCTGCGCTGCCTGCATATGCTTCCAGGCTTTGAAAACGCGCGCTACATCGATCCATGCGCCGGTGGCCGCGGAAACTCCATGCGCTTTTTTGCTATGGCTGTGCGCGACGACGCTATGCATGTAACCGGTGTGGAAAATCTGTTCTGTGCTGGAGAGAAGGCAGGGCTGTTTGTCGGGCATACAGAGGCGATCGTCACAGGGACGTTGGCTGGATATAATGCCGCGCTGGCAGCGTGCGGACAAGAGCCGCGCGTTTATCCGCGCGGCCTGGCCGTTGGAGAGGCAATCGCGTGGACGCGCGAACAGATGGCGCAGCCCAAAGGACTTGAAAAGCGGTATACCTTTTCCGGTGCGTCGCTTTTGGAGCATCTCAGGGAATGCGGACTTGACAGCGACGATCGGGATACGATTCAAAAGCGCGTGCGTCTGGCCGGCGCCCAGGACCTATTTGCACATATATGACCGCGATTGAAAAAACCGGAGCATGCCTTAAAAAAGGATGTTCCGGCTTTTGCCATGTAAAATCATAACAAAATGGCTATGTGCCGCCTTTAGCGGCACGGCCTGAAATCAAAGCGCGTGGACCGGGACATCTCATATGCGTAAAAACTTTATGCGCCGTCAGTTATGCCTGCGATCGTGGCGCATCCGCAGCGCGTGAAGCATTATACTGGGAAATAAAGGGACAATACCGTTTGTTCAAGCTCTTTTGAACATGCGGCCAATACGGCGCTTTTTTCACCGACAGGCAGCGGCATGCCGTGCAGACTGCAAATGGAGCCGCCCGCTTCGCAGAGGATGATACGGGCTGCGTTGTGATCCCACGGTGAGGAACGCGGCGCAATGAACAGGTCTTCTTCGCCCGCCGCCACGGCGCACAGCTCCAGCGCCACCGAACCGAGACTGCGGATTCCCCGTACATCCTGTGCCAATTGGATTATACCGTCCTGATGAGGATGGGGTTTTAAAAATGTATATACAATATCTGGAACAGAGAGCAGGAGGTCAGAAATATTTGAGCGGCCGGATACATGGATAGCCGTTTCATCGCGCCAAGCGCCATGGCCGGCCCGGGCGGAATAGAGCGTTTGACGCTCCGCATCGAGCACCAGGCCGAATAAAGGTGTCGTATCCTGCCAGCAGCCGACAGAAACCGCGTAACTGCGGTGCGCGTTGATAAAATTGGTCGTGCCGTCGATCGGGTCCAGGTACCAGGTGACATTGCCGTTCTGGCCGGCTGCGGGAAACTCCTCGCCTATAATGGAGTCATGAGGAAAGGCGGAGAGGATCGCTCTGCGAAGAAAACGCTCTGTTTCGGCATCCCATTTGGTCACCAGGTCCTGATGTCCTGTCTTTTGGTGAACGTCGCCAAATTCAAAATGAATCCGACGGAGCATATCTCCCGCCTGAAGTACAAGTGTGCGCGCCAATTCAAAACGTTCCATATCCAGCCTTCTTTCTTTGCAATACTAGGGGCTGTTTGAAAAATTAAAATTCCCGTCATTTACTAAAAACAGCGACGGATGATGTGTTAAAAGCCTTGAAATCCGAAAAGATTCCTGTGATTTTTGCCCTCCATTTTCCTACTGCTTGCGAAAAATCCGGCAATTCCTCTATTTTCAAACTGGCTCTGACAGTGTAAACAGCTTTTTGCGGTACGCGCGGCAGAGAAGCCGTCTCACCAGAGCACCTCCAATTTGCTGTTTTGGAAGGATGGTACAGGGCTGTGCGCACGCAGGTAGCGGGCCACCAGGTCAGGCATTTCGACGCTGCCCCGCCAGAGCACCGGACAGGCGCGCAGTATCTCGTAGCCGCCGGTTCCGGTTGCCCGGTAATTGCTGGTGCACAGACGCAGGGGTCTGTCACCGAGCGGGGAACCATCCAGCATGGTCAGATGTACAACCCGGTCGCCGATCGGCCGGCGCAAATCAAACGCGTAAGAAATACCTGCGTAAAAATCATAGTTATAGTGCTCGATTTTTGGCATCAAAAATTCGTCAGATACGCGCGGCCGTCCGTCCTCCAATGTGAAATAAGCGGCGCACCGCTCAAGGGCAGCTTTGATGACAGGCGCGGTCACCTCCAGTACAACCAGCGTATTGGCGAACAGATAAGCGGCTGTCACTCCGCGCATGGTGACAGGTGTAACCAGTCCGACAGGGTCGTTTCCAAGGCTGGTGCAGGACAAATCCGCTCCGGTTGCCTCTAACTGGACCTGATTAAACAGAGATGCCACCTGACTACCGTATAGCGCCGCCGACAGCTTTTCCTCAGGAGCGATAGGCTGTATAAGCGTCCCGATAGGCAGATCCAACCAACGTTGCACAGATTCCTCCAACGGGAGCAGCGATTGGAAGGGATGCTCGGAATGCCTGTTCCCCACTGGGAGCAGACGAGATGAAAAATGAACGGTTGGTTCGTCAAAGTGCCCGGTGATACGCGCATACCGGCTGGCGTTGGCAGGCGGCTGTACGGCAAACGTACCGGCAATGACGGTCTGTTCCACAGCCATATGCTGATGGCCGGTGAGCAACAGGTCGAAATCAAGCTCGCGGGCAATTTTACAGGCGATATTTTCCCCGCTGTCCGACAAAAGCCGTCCGCTCTCCAGTTCCTCCTCGAAGCCGCCGTGATAGATGCACACACATACATCGCAGATCCCCTTCAGACGGGCCAGAGCTGTCCGGGCCGCCTGAAACGCGTCGGTGACGCGCACCCGCTCAAGATTCTGCGGCTGCTCCCATACGTTCACAAAATCGGTAACCACGCCGGTGACGCCCACACGCAGGCCATTGGCGAGCGTATGGACAGCATCCTTTTGGAGCGGCAGTCCACCGTCCAAATCCTCCACGTTGGCGCAGAGACAAACGCCGTCCATGGCGTTGAGATACTCTCTGAGAACGTCGTAGCCAAAATTGAAATCGTGATTTCCAAGGGTGAAATAGTCTACGCCCACAGCATTAAAGGCTGCGGCGGCGGGATGAATCGGCCAATGCTCCCGATGCTCCAGATAATACTGTGTAAGGGGCGTACCTTGGAGAGAATCGCCGCCATCCAAAACGAGGGTATTTTCGTCCTTTTGAATTTGCGCGGCCAGATTTAAAAGCCCGGAATCCTCATAATGGTTCGCGGCATAGTTGACGGGAAATATGTGGCCGTGTGTATCCGAGGTAAAACAGATGGTGAACGTCTGAAGCATATTTACCCCCTTGCCAGCTTCACTCTGATTTTTGTGGAAATCCATTCCACAATCAGAACGAGCACAATCAACCCTGCCAGGATTGCGCCCGCTTCATTCCAGCGGTAAGCGTTCATGGCGAATATTAGCGGCGCGCCGATACCGCCCGCACCGACCAGGCCGAGAACTGTTGCGTCGCGCAGATTGATATCAAAACGGTAGATAGCTGTGGAAGCGAAATTGGGCATCAATTGCGGCAAAATACCATACCGGATTTTCTGCCAGGTGGTGCAGCCCGCCGCATCCAGAGATTCCAGCACCCGCACATCCAAATCCTCGATGGCCTCGATATACATTTTGCTGACCATACCTACGGAACACAGGGACATGGTCAGCAATCCGGCGAATGCGCCTGGTCCCGTAACCCGAATGAACATCAAACCGTAAACGAAGGCGGGAACTGTGCGCACCGCCATGATGATGATTCGTCCGATAAAGGCTACCGGCCGTGGCGTCAGATTGGATGCTGAAAGAAATGCCAGCGGGATGGAGATAATAGCGCCGACGATCGTACCCAAAAAAGCGATGCAGATGGTTTCCATCAGCAGATACGGCACGCCCTGCACCGTTAGATTGAACAGCAGTCCGGTATCGGGATGAAAAATTCCGGAAAGGATGTTCAGTGCAATCTTGGCGCCGTTTTGTGTTGTCCCGCTCGTTTCCACAGCGGAGCCGCTCCAAATCAGAAGCCCTGTGACAACCGCCGCCACAGCTAGCTCAAAGATATACCGCCGGGGCCGCTGTGCATAGATCTGTTCAATACGTTGATTCATACGCCCCGCCTCCTCAAACAAGCCGCCTGCGCGCGGCACGGCTGATGGTTTCGATGATAAATACAGTGACAAACAGTGCCAAAAGGATCATTCCGACGCTAGAATATTCCCGCCAGCCGATCTTTTCATTAAGGATCAGTCCAAGTCCGCCCGCGCCGACATAGCCCAAAATGGAGGCATAGCGCACATTGCCTTCGAAACAGAACAGGCAGTTGGAAAGATAGGAGGGCAATACCTGGGGAACGATTGAGCTGATAAAGGCACGTACCTTGGTGGCGCCCATAGCTTCCATTGCCTCAAATGCCCCCATATCCACCGTCTCGATTTCCTCATAAAGAATTTTTCCGATATAGGCGAAGGTGAAAATTGCGATGGCTGTTGTCCCTGCTAAAGTGCCAAGACCAAAAACATAGGTGGCAATCAGAGCGGAAACAAGCGTTGGAAGGGTGCGGATGATACTCAGCAGCAGACGCATCGCTCCAACGACAATCCGGTTATGGATGATATTGGTGGACGCCAGCATGGCAAAGGGAACGACCAGAATCGCTCCGATGGCCGAACCCAAAAGGGACATCTTGATGGTGTCAAACAAGGGCTGCCATATCTGGGGCATATAATTCCATTGGGGTGGGATCATATCGCCCAAGATTACAAAAAATTCCCTGATGCGGCTGATCAGCACCGTGAGGCTGAAGCCTGTGACCCGAACCGACAGCGCCGTCATCGCCAACAGGATCAGCACGGCGAAAGGCGCTCTGGAACGGCGTTTACAAATCTGCTTCCCATTGGGAAGCGTAAATACTCTGGGTGTGAACAGCTTATCATAAAGGTTCATACGCGCTCCTCCCGCCTGCTTTGATATATGGCGTCCAGCACGGCCTCATCCACCTGACTAGCAGGTCCATCATAAACGATCTCACCGGAACGGATGCCCACCACGCGGCTGGCGTACTGCAAAGCCAGCTCCACATGGTGAATGTTGATCAGGACGGTAATCTTCATCTCCTGATTGATGCGCAGAAAATCGTCCATTACCTGCTTGGCTGTCACCGGGTCCAGCGAGGCCACCGGCTCGTCTGCCAGAATGATCTGTGGATTCTGAGCCAGGGTACGCGCGAGCGCCACGCGCTGCTGCTGTCCTCCGGAGAGCTGATCTGCCCGGACAAACGCTTTGTCCAGGATGCCAACTTTGTCCAGCGCCTCCAGGGCCTTGATCTTTTCTTCCTTGGTAAAGATACCAAACGCAGCCCGCCACCAGGGCAGATCGGGTACAAACGCGGTGAGCACGTTTTTGATAACCGTCGTCCGGGTGATCAGATTAAAGGATTGAAAAATCATACCGATGCGGCGGCGAAACGCCCGCAGGCTCTTTCCGTGTAGCCCCATCACATCGGTTCCATCCACGGTAAGCATCCCTTCAGTAATATCATGCATCCGGTTGATGGTGCGGATCAGCGTCGATTTGCCTGCGCCTGACAATCCGATGATGGCTACAAATTCCCCCTGCCCGATGGTCAGACTGACATTCTTGAGCGCCTCAAAGCCGTTGGGATATCGCTTGCTTACCTGCCTGAATTCTATCATCTTGTTACCTCTCCATTCCAAAAGAGGGAGGAAAGCCATCCGGCATATCCTCCCTCTTTTCGGTACATTTTTCAGTGCCGGATTCAGCCGGCGCTGTTGAGCGAACGTATCATTTCCTGCGCGGCCCGCTCGGAATCATAGTCGGACGACTCGGCCGGCATATAGCCGTTGTGGCTGTAGATGGCGATGACCTGCTTGCCCTGTTCGGTATTGCCGATATTGATAAACGCTTCGGACAAAGCTGCCTTGAAGCTGTCGTCCATAATAGGGGAGGTCTTACTGACGCTGATCGTATCGTTATAAATGGCGGGCGTAACGCCGATGACGGCCGTATCATCCCAAATGCTGTTGGTCATGGCATACTCGCCGGTCCATTCGTCCTCATAATCGCGGCGGCCGTCGGCATATGTACACAACACATCGACCTGGCCGGAGGCCAGGCGCGCAAAGGCGCTGCCGTAGGAGTCAGACTGTACGGCGTGGGGCAAATCAGTGATGTTTTTGCTGAAATTTTCCTGAAGCCACAGGGATGGATAGATATATCCAGCGGGGGAGGACGAGTTCATAACGCTCCAGTTCGCACCGCTTACATCCTCCCAGGTCAGTTGCTCGCCGGCGTTGACTTTGGCCGCCAACGCCTTGCCTTTTTCGGAAGGTCCGGCGATCATCAGGGCGCGGTAGCTGGTGACCTGATCGGTTGTAGGCTGTGTCGGGGCGTTGTCGTTCCAATCCTTGGCGCTGTCAGAGTCGATGGACAAACCGTCGCGTGTGGCGGTCAGCAGCACATCACATCCGTCATCATACAGCACATAGGTGCCGCCGGGGATAAGGCCCACATCGGCTGTGCCGGCGGAAAGGGCCTCTCCCACGGCTTCATAGCTGGTGCCCACTGTGATATCCACCTTGCCCACGTCATAGCCGAGCTTGGCCAGTTCGTCGGTGAGCATCTGCTTGAGCGGTTCCGTGGCGGTGATGATTTCATCCGGCTCGCGTGATGGGACAAAAGCGATGCGCAGCGTATCGATAGCTTTGTTGCCGGCTTGCGCCTGACTGGCTGAGACTGCGCCTGCGGATTCCGGCGTGCTCTCCGCGGTGCTCTGCGGCTGTCCGCCCTGTCCGCAGCCGGCCAGCAGACCAATGCTCATAGCTCCTGCCAGCAGGAAAGTAAGTCCCTTTTTCATAATTGTTTCCTCCTGATTTTGAATCGTTTTGATTGCCTGCATTTATCTTGCAAGAATCCGATGCGCACCCGGTTCCTTGAAAAAATTCAGGGAGGGGACGAACGGAATCTAAGGGAAACGCCTTTTGCGGGCTGTCTACGCGGTATCGCCAATTTTCAGATGGGTGGGGATTGTAACAATGACCGCCTGAGCGCGGCGATGGCTGATCCTGCCGAATAAAAGCTCCAGCGCGTTTTCCCAGACGTAATCGGGAAACATCTCCAGGCATGTCCCTGTGGGCCATTTGCTTTCAAGCGTTTGAATATCCTGATAGATGATAACAGCTACATCCTTGGGGACACGAAGCCCTGTCTCACGAAAGGCCTCCAGTGCGCCCTCCGCGACCTCGTCGCTGCCGATCAGCATAGCCTCGGCCAACGCGCCCTTCGCAATAGCATTTTTGGCCATATGGTATCCGCTTTCCCGGCTGATCTCACCGATATGAAACAACGCGGGATTGTACTGGAGACGCTGCTCAAGGATACGTTTGAGAGCGGCCAGGCGGTGCGTGCCGATGCTTCCATTTTCCCCGTTGTAGATTCCGCCGATGTAGCCGATGTCTGTATACCGCTTTTGATCCAGCAGATAAGCCACAGCGTCCTCCAGACCCCGGTCGAAATCAACCTGGACCTGATCAAATTCATAGTTGTGCTGATCCGAGTTGACAAAGACGATGGAAAAAGTCAATGTACGCAAAAAATCAATCTCTGTTTTGCTGAACGCGCCAAAGGCAATGATACCGTCTACCGCCTGCGGCTGGTTGAAGGAAAGACGCACGAAAATGACATCGTATTGATCCGACATCATCTGTACAAGACAGGATAAAGATGAGAGCCGGACATTATGCCTGTCAGGCCGGATGATTCGCCAGTCCGCCACCCCGATCACCAAACGCCGCTTATGCTCTGCGGCCCGTCGCTGCCTTGGGGAAACATATCCCAGAGCGTGAGCGGCCTGAAAGATACGTGCGCGCACCTGAGGAGAAACGCAGATTTGCTCGTCCTTATTCAAAACCCGGGAGACGGTGGCGGCAGACACCTGGGCTGCTTGTGCCACATCTTTGATTGTTGCCATAACGCGCCGCCTCTCTTTCCGCTTGAATTTTAGAACCTGTATTCACAGTCGCCAAACGCCGTCCCGGCGGGCCTTTTTCCCTGATTGGTACAGCTTCTGAATATTTTTGCCGAACGACAGCCTGCCTGCAAAAATTTGCCTTGAGCGCATACAAAACGCCGCTCCTGTCCAGCATCCTTCGGCTGTGAATACAGGTTCTGATTTCTTTCTGATTTTGATTATATCGCAGTCCAGTGACAAGTCAATATAATTTACTAAATTTTTACTAAATATTTGACAGGATATGACGCTGTACCGGTTAAAGCCCCCATTTTTCGACAATAGCATAATAGAGCGTGTCGGCACGCATGTGGAACCACCGCCTTTTGGCAGAATTTCCGCCCTGTGTCGTTAAAAATTCTTGCATTCCACCAAAGGAGTGCGGCAAATTTTTGCCTGGCAGGACAAAAATTCTGCTCAAAATGCGTTAATTTCAACTTATGTCAACATGTTCCGGCACGGAGCTTTTTTGAAACGAAAAACCTATTCATAAAAATTGCTGCTTCAGACAAGCCGGCATCCAAAAAGACAGGAACCGAAACGGCCGTTTTTTTGTATGATGGAAAGGCGGCTTTCTTATCGCGCTGCGGTTGCAGTGTGTGAAGCGCAAACCATGAAAAGGAGATTCCATTATGGCGCCTTATAAAATTCAGGTATGCGGCGTGAGCAAATGCTTTCGCCGGGACGGCGCGGAGGTGCAGGCCATGCGGCCGACCAGTCTCAATATCGAGGAAGGTAAATTTATCAGTATTATCGGACCGAGCGGCTGCGGAAAATCGACGCTTTTTAATATCATTGCGGGTCTGACTTTGCCGACCGAAGGCGATGTGCTGGCCGACGGGCAAAGTATCGTAGGCCGGTCCGGATATGTCGGCTATATGCTGCAAAAGGACCTGCTGCTGCCGTGGCGCAGCATCCTAGACAACATCATCCTCGGTATGGAGGTACGCGGTGTACCGCGCACACAGGCGGTGGCCAAGGCCATGCCGCTGATAGAAAAATACGGACTCAAGGGATTTGACGGCCATCATCCCAGCGAATTGTCCGGCGGTATGCGTCAGCGCGCCGCGCTGCTGCGCACGCTTTTGTACGACCGGGATGTACTGTTGCTTGACGAGCCGTTTGGCGCGCTTGACGCGCAGACGCGTTTGTCCATGCAAAATTGGTTGTTGCAGATCTGGAGCGACTTTAAAAAGACGGTACTGTTTGTGACGCATGACATCGATGAAGCGATCTATCTTTCGGACGACGTCTATGTGTTTTCACCACGTCCCGGCTATATCAAGGAGAAGATTACGGTTGACCTGCCGCGTCCGCGCACGCCCGCGATGATGACATCGGAACCCTTTATGCAGCTCAAGCATCGGCTGTTGGATCTTTTGGCGCAGCCGGCTGAGGAAATGGACCAACTTTGTGAAGAACGGGGTGAGAAAGATGGAAGCGACTGAAAAAGCGGACCGGACGGGGCTGACGCGCCGCCGGGAACCAGACATAGAAACGCCTTGTGTACACACCGCCGCGAGGCGGATTGCTTCAGAGCTGCATCCTGGCAGGCGCAGCCGGATCATACGGGCGGGCCGCGCCGCCGTTGCGGTGCTGCTGCTATTTATATGGGAGGTTTTTACACGGATCGGCTGGCTGGACCCGTATTATTGGAGCCGTCCCAGCACCATTCTTAAAACGGCGGCTGTACAGCTTTCACAGGGGACGCTGCTGATGGATATCGCTTATACGTCAGGCTCTACGATCTTGGGCTTTGTGCTCGGCACGGTGATCGGCTCGGCGCTCGGGCTAACCTTTTGGTGGTCAAAAACATATGCCGGAATCAGCGAGCCATATCTGATTGTTTTAAACGCTCTGCCAAAGCTTGCGCTTGCGCCGGTGCTTGTCATACTGTTTGGAATCGGATTTCCGTCCAAGGTGATCTTAGCCTTTTCGATGACTGTCATCGTATCAGCACTTTCCGCCTACAGCGGCGTGAAAAGTGTCGATCCGGCGATGGAGACACTGCTTTACTCCCTGGGGGCCAACCGCTGGCAGGTGTTTTCCAAAGTGGTGGTGCCCTGGTCGATGCCGTGGATGGTCAGCAGTCTGCGTGTCAACATCGCATTGGCGCTGGCGGGGGCAATTGTAGGCGAATTTATTGCGTCGAGCCACGGCGTTGGGCGCATGGTCATCTATGCGGGGACGATTTTGGATATCAACCTCGTCTGGGTGGGCGTTATGGTGCTTTCGATTCTCTCGATGGCAATGTATTGGGGTGTGATCCTTCTGGAAAAAAGTCTTTCTAAACGTCTTTCAATCATTCAATCATAAAGCTTAGGAGGAACAGTATGAAACGATTTCATCTCAAACACACAGGCAGGGGCCTGCTGGCTGTCCTGACAGGCGCAGCGATCGCGCTGCTGCCCGGCTGCGGCGCGGCCGGTTCCGCGGACGCGCAGATGCAAACACAAAAGCTGGTGATTGCCGAGCCGGTACACCTGATCGGTTATCTGCCGCTGTATGTCGCACAGCACGAGGGATACTTCGCCGAACAGGGGCTTGAAGTGGAGGTGATCCAGGCGACGGGAGGCGCGCATGTCACGGCGGTCATCAGCGGCGATGCATGGGGCGTGATCGGGGGCGTCGATTCCAATGCGCTCGGCAGCAAAAACAGCTCCGACCCGATCGTCGGCGTATGCAATGTGGTCAACCGCGCGAACGTGTACCTGGTAGCCAGGCAGGGACTTGCGCCGTCCGGAAACAGCGACGAAGATCTGCGTGAATTTTTGCGTGGAAAACGCGTTGTAGCGGGCCGTCACGGCGGCTCGCCGAACCTGCTTACCCGTTATCTGCTCATCAAGCTCGGGCTTGATCCGGATCGCGATGTCCAGATGCTTGAGCCGGCCGATGCGGCGACTGTGGTTGCGATGCTGCAGCAGGATGCCGGCGATATTGGAAACGGCGGCGAGCCGCAGATCAGCGAAGGTATCTCGGCCGGTGTTTGGGGCGAACCGTTTTATAAGTTCCCGGATCTTGGGGATTTTTCCTATTCTGTCATCGGCGTGAAACGTTCCACAATCGAAAAGGACCCTGAAACGGTTCAGAAATTCACCAACGCAATGCTCAAGGCGCTGAAAGCGGTGCAGGAGGATCGGCCGCTCGCCGAACGCATCCTTAAAATTGAGTTCCCGACGCTCAGCGACGAGGCGCTCAAGGCTTCGCTTGACCGTGCGTATGCTGATGACCTGTGGAGTCCGGACGGTTTCATTTCACGTCAGGCGGTCGACACAGATATGGATGTATTGATCCAATCAAAGGTTTATGAGGGGACGTATGACTATGATGAACTGGTCGATATGCAGTTCGTCGAAGCGGCACAGCCGTAACGAAAATACCGGGAGTACAGGCAGGGCACACTGTAAGCGCGGTTAAATCTGGGATTTAACAGGTGTGAAGGCTGGAAAATAAATTGGAAATTTCCTATTGACAACGCATATTACAACTGGTATAATATTGCCATCGGCACAAAATAAATTCTGAGGGAACGGAGGGGACTGCTATGACAGCGATTATGTATATCAGGCAAAACAGTTTTGGACTGCGCAATGATGCTCATTGTTGCGGGCTTCTTGTGATGCAGGATTCGGTTTGTATATCCATGCGCTGTAAGGGCAGACCCCCAAAAACCCGGATGACGGGCTGATTGTGTCCCCTTGTATATACTTCGCATTTTGGAAACACCGGCCGCGGCATCACTGTCCGCGTCCGGTGTTTTTGTTTTTGCATATTTTCTGCCCTGTAGAGACAGCCGGTATAACCAATAGACGCCTGTACATGAGCTTGGCTTTCACCTGGATTGGTGAGGGCTTGGTTGGTTATATTATATACAAATAGTAATATTGTGATAAAAGCCGGCCAGTCAGGGAATTGGTTGGTGAATGATGATGAAGGAAAAGGAGGGCAGCCGCCCTATGTTGGAGGTTAAAGGAAAATACAACAGCGCAAAGATTTTTACCGATGTGGTTGACAAAGCATCGGTCGCGCAGGTGATTGAGCTGTGCAACCAGCCTTTTACAGCCAAAAGCCGCATCCGCATGATGCCCGATATTCATGCGGGCGCGGGGTGCACTGTCGGGACAACCATGACGATTACCGACAAGGTCGTGCCAAATCTTGTGGGTGTCGACATTGGATGTGGGATGGAAACGGTGCATCTGCGGGAACAACATTTGGAGCTTCAAAAGCTCGATAAACTGATTAGAGCGAAAATTCCATCGGGATTTTCTATCCGCGAAAAGGCGCACCGTTATTTTGATGAAATCGACCTGACGGAGCTTTACTGTTACCGCCAGATCAACCCGCTGCGTGCGGAGAAAAGCCTTGGGACGCTCGGTGGTGGCAATCATTTTATTGAGGTGGACCGCGATGATGAAGGCGGCTTGTATCTTGTGATCCATTCAGGCAGCCGGCACTTGGGGCTGGAGGTTGCGGCCTGGTATCAGAACGAGGCTTACCAAAGGCTCAATAAAAGCAGCAAATCCGATGAGGCCGCCCTAATCGCAAAGCTTAAATCAGAGGGGCGCGATAAGGAAATTCAAAAGGCGATCAGGAAGCTGAAAAATACAAAACAGACGTCGATCCCAAAGCCGCTGGCCTATGCTGAAGGTGAGTTGTTTGAACAGTATATCCATGACATGCGAATTATCCAGCGATTTGCTGTGCTCAACCGCCGTGCAATAGCCGACGATATTCTGAAGGGGATGGGGCTGCACGCACAGGATAGTTTTACGACGATTCACAATTATATTGATACCGATGCAATGGTACTCCGCAAAGGAGCTGTTTCCGCAAAGGCTGGCGAACGCCTGCTGATCCCAATCAATATGCGCGACGGCAGCCTGATCTGTATCGGACGCGGCAATGAGGATTGGAATTGTTCCGCGCCGCACGGCGCGGGCAGGCTGATGAGCCGGTCACAGGCAAAACAAAGCTTCACGGTATCAGAGTTTAAGCATCAAATGGATGGAATTTATACAACCTCTGTCGGAAAAGCGACGTTGGATGAATGCCCGATGGCTTATAAGCGCATGGAGGATATTGTGTCCAATATTGGTGAAACGGTTCGTATCGAACGGATTATCCGCCCGGTTTATAATTTTAAAGCGGGGGAGGAATAAATAAAAAAGGGAGGACAGTTCTAATCTGTCCTCCTTGTCTTGTCAAGCGCAGCGGTAAAATTTGTTATCAATTATAAAAATAAAGAAGGATGCTTGTTTGTATTTACAAATACTAGTATAATATATGAAACAGCAAACGGAGGGATGGACCGATGATCAAAATGGTTGCCAGCGACCTCGATGGGACGCTCCTGCAAAACGGCGCGCAAGCTTTAAAGCCGCCTGTGTTCGAGCTGATCCGAGATCTGCGGGAAAAAGGAATTTTGTTTGTAGCAGCCAGTGGACGGCAATATCCCAATATGCGGCGCATGTTTTCTGAGGTGTGGAAAGATATTCTGTTCGTGTGCGAAAGCGGGGCATTGGTGATGTCGCATGACCAAGCGATTTTTACATCTCCTGTGCCGCGTGCGCTGTGCGATGCGATCATCAGCAATATTCTTGAGCATGAGGGCTGCGAGGTATTGCTTTCAGGGGCGGATACAAGCTATTTTACAGGGGATTGCCGGGAATATGCTGATTTTATAACCTATACGATGAAAAATACGGTTACAGTTGTGGACGATCTGTTTTCAGTAGACCGTGATATCCTCAAGATTTCGGCGTTTGTCCACAATGGCCGTGCTGCAAAGCTTGTTCCCGCATTTACAGAACGCTGGGGCGACCGTATAAGCGTGGCGCTTTCGGGCGCTGAATGGATTGACTTTACTATCGCGAACAAGGGCACAGCAATCCGCGTGCTCCAGGAACGCTTCGGCTTTGCGCGCGATGAAATCATGGCGTTTGGCGACAACTTCAACGACCGCGAAATGCTTGAGGAGGTCGGCCATCCATATGTCATGGAAAACGCCGCGCCTGATGTCCGCGCGCTTTGCCCGAATCACTGCCGCCGCGTCGAGGACGTGCTGGAGGCGCTTCTCCGGTCTTTTTGAAAAAAGCCTTGGAAAAAACTTTAGCCGGCTGCGCTGCAAACAGTGGGGCAGTCGCTTTACAATACAGCAGCCAGAGCGGCAGATGTTTCAAAATAGCTGCCTGTGCCGCAGCGGCTTTTAGTAGCGCAAAAAAGGCGAACACCCATAGGGTTGTTCGCCTTTTTTAATTTAACATAAACGGTAAGCGTCAGGCTTGTTTAATAAAAGAAAAACTCAAAAATTTTGATTTTTCAAAGAACCCCTAGGACCGCGTATTGAGATAACGCATAATTTCGCCGCCGATTTTGTCAAGTGGGAACTGCTTTTGGACAGCGCCGATATTAAAAGCGACCATAGGCATTCCATAAACGACACAGCTTTCCTGATCCTGACCGATCGTATAGGCGCCTGCTTTGCGCATTTTCAAAAGCCCCTTGGAGCCATCTGCGCCCATCCCTGTCAGGATAACGCCCATCGCATTGCGTCCTGCCGCCTCGGCAACGGAGTTGAAAAGCACGTCGACAGCCGGGCAGAACCCCCCGACTTTTTCGCTGCCCTCGCTCTTGACATAGTAGCCGCGTGCATCCTTGGCCAAACGGAGCTGAAGACCGCCCGCGCCGATGATGACCTGCCCCGGCACAACACGGTCGTTGTTTTCAGCCTCCTTGACGTGCATGCGGCAGATGCGGTCAAGCCTCTGTGCATACATATTTGTAAAGACAGGGGGCATGTGCTGTACGATCACAATGCCGGGTGTTGTCGGGGGCAGATCGCGGATGACGGCCAAAATAGCTTCAGTCCCGCCGGTCGAAGCGCCGATGGCTATAACCGTGTTGGTATTGCTGCGCTGTGACGCGGGCGAAAGCGCGGGCATGGCCGGGGCAGTGTGGACAGATGCCGCGGCAGCTGGACGTGCTGGAACGCGCCGCGTCGGAATTTTGGCGGTTGAAGCGATCTTGATTTTGACAATCAGGTCGTCAATAAAATTATTAAGGTCCTGTGACGATTTGATCTCGGGCTTTTTGACAAAATCAACCGCGCCCGCTTCCAGCGCGTCGAGTGCGCTGACCGGTGCTGAACTGACAACAACGACCGGAAGCGGGTGGACAGGCATCAATTTTTTTAGAAAATCAATGCCGTTGAGCTTGGGCATTTCAACGTCGAGCGTAACGACATCCGGATTTAATTGTTTGATTTTTTCCATGGCGTCGAATGGGTCGACTGCCATACCGATGATTTCAATCCGTGAATCCTTGGATAGTCCGCGTTCAAGTGATTTCCGGAAAAAAAGAGAATCATCGACAATCAAGAGTTTGATTTTTCCGAAGGGCGGCACCTGTGTCATCCTTTCCGTTGATAAATTGCAGGCTGAATATACGCGTAAGAGGACGACGGCCCGCTGCTGATACTTTCCGAATGGCCAATAAACAGATAGCCGCCCTTTGCCGTACAGTTATAAAACTTTTGAACGAGCTGCTGTTTGGTAGGCGCGTCAAAATAGATCATAACATTGCGGCAAAAAATTAAATCCATCGGCTTGCGGAATGGAAACGGTTCCATCAGGTTGAGCGGACGGAAAATGACCTCGGCGCGGATTTGATCACAAACCTGATACTGTCCGTTGGGCAGCCGCTTGAAATATTTCGATACCCACTGCGATGGAACATCTTTCAGATCCTCGACATTGTAGATGCCTGCTTTTGCCTTTGTAAGCACATTCATTGAGATATCGGTCGCGAGGATTCGTGTGTCCCAATTTTTTTTGCGCGCTCCGAAGTATTCATCGAGCACCATAGCGGTATTGTAAGGCTCCTGCCCGGTTGAACAGCCCGCGCTCCAAATACGCAGCTCACGGCTGCGTGTCTTTTCGAAATAAGGGAGGACCTGTGTACGCAAATAATCAAAGTGTTCCTTTTCACGCATGAAATAGGAGAGGTTGGTGGTCAGCTTATTGAGAAGCGTGACCATCTCAGCCCCGGATTCATCGCGAAACAGAATAGCAAAGTAATCGCTGAAATGGTTCAGACCACGGTGACGCAACTCATTTGTGAGACGCCCTTCGATCAATGTCCGCTTTTTAGTGAGATCGATCCCGTATTTTTTTTTGACAAAGCTGGTTAGTTTGACAAATTCATCGTCTGTCATGCGGATAAGGCCGGCTTGCGTCTGATCCAAGTTCATGTGTTAATGGCTCCAATCTGTTGATTTCAAAGACGAGCTGTCAATAGTTCAGGTCGGCCATAAAAAACTTTTGACAGTCGATATTCATGATGATGCGGTTTCCAACCTTGGCGATAGAGGTTAGATATTTGTCAGTCGCATTCAAGCCCAATTCCGGCGGAGGCGTGCTGTTCTCAGGGGCGATGTCCAAAACCTCCGCAACCCTGTCCACGATCAGTCCTACATGCATGTCATGGATCATAGTGACAATGATGCAGGTCTTTTCGTCATACGCGCGCTCCTCCTGGTTGAATTTCAGGCGAACGTCGATCACCGGCACGACCTTGCCGCGCAGATTGATAATACCCTTGATATAGGCCGGCAGGGCGGGAACCGGCGTGATTGGTTGAATACTGATGATTTCAATCACATGTGAAAGCTCTATTCCATAAACAACGTCGCCAATCAAAAAGGTCAGGCTGCGGTTGCTCAGTTCATCCAATGCCGTGCCGGCGACCGTTTCTATGGCTGCATTTGCTGTACTCATGGCTTATCTCCTTTCCTTATTCAGGTTGAGCAGGGCGTTTGCATCCAAAATGAGGCTGATGCTTCCATCTCCGAGAATGGTGCAGCCGGAAAGGCCGATTTGCTTGATCGCATATTTATTGAGAAAAGTCGGGAACGGCTTGACAACGACCTGCTGTTCTCCAAGCAGCTTGTCGGCAAACAGACACGCGGCGCTTGTACCGTTTTCGATCAGAATGACGATTCCGTCGCCCAATTCGGTGATTTGCGTTTCGACATCGAACAGGCGGTGCAGGCGGATCAATGGGAAGCATTCGCCGCGCAGCATAATCATTTCCGTACCGTCGGTATTGTGCAGGATCTGGCTGTTGTCATAGATCTTGAACGACTGCGTAATAGAGGCGATCGGCAGGGTGTAGATGGTGCTGCCAATCTCAAGCTCCATACCATCCACGATTGCGAGCGTGAGCGGAATCTTGATGATGAAGGTGGTGCCTTTGTCGCGCTCGCTGTCGATGGAAAGCGTGCCGCCGACCTTTTCAATATTTTTGCGCACAACGTCCATACCGACGCCGCGCCCGGAAAATTCGGTGACTTCCTTATTGGTAGAAAAGCCCGGCAGCATAATCAGACCAAAAATTTCCTTTTCGGTGTATTCGGATTCGGGCTTGGTCAGCAGGCCGTTTTCACGCGCCTTGCGCAAAAGCACCTCCGGGTTGAGCCCGGCGCCGTCGTCCGCGATGGTGATGACGATTTCGCTGCCGATGTTTTTGGCGATCATCGTGATGCGCCCAATGTCCGGCTTGCCCTTGGCGCGGCGTTCCTCGATCGGCTCGATGCCGTGATCCATTGAATTGCGGATCATATGCATAAACGGATCGCCGATGGCCTCGTTGATGGTCTTGTCAACCTCCGTGTCGCCGCCCTCAGTGACAAGCTCGACCTGTTTATCCAGCTTTTTGCTCATGTCGCGCACAATGCGGTTCATCTTCTGAAACACGCCGGAAAGCGGCACCATACGGATGGACATGACGACATCCTGTAATTCGTCGGTGAGCTTGTGCAGCTCGCGCGTCGATTTGTTAAAATTGTCCAGACGCAGCCCCTTCAGGTCAGGATTGCTGACGACCATCGACTCTGTTGTGACCAGCTCGCCGACAAGATCCATCAACTGGTCGAGCTTGGCCTGATTAACGCTGACAAGGCTCTGCTTTGTTTTGGGCAGCGCATCGGACGGCTTGGGCGCGCTCGAAGCAGAAACCGCCGGCTTCGCGGGCGCGGCTGCCGGCTTCGCCGCGGCTGCGGGCGCCGGGGACTGCGGCTCAGGCTCGTCGTGCAGCACCGTATAATTTTTAACGTTTACGGAGCTTTCAATGACCTGGAAAATTTCGGACATTGGAACAAGCGGCTTAAAGATCATCTCGAAGCCGTTTTTGATAATCTCAGTACAGCAGGAGGCGTCGTTTTCAGGATTGGCCGGGATGGTTGTCAGATCGGCGCACAGATCCTTAAGCTGGGAAACCAGCATGAATGCGCGGATGTTTTCCATCTGGCAGTCATCGTCAAAAAAGATCCGGATGCGGCAGATTTCACCGGCCTGCTCAGCAGCGGGCGCCTGGGCCGCCGGCGCTGCTTCGGCGGCTGCGGATGCAGCCGGGACGCCCGCAGCGGTCGGAGCGGGCGCTTCCCCCTTCATAATCGCCGCCATTTTTTCCAGCTCGGCGATGATGGCGCTGGGGTCCTTATTGGCTTCATGAGTATTCTGAACGCATTCGACCTCGTCCTTTAAAAAATCGGACGCCTGGAAAACAAGATCAAAAATGGCTTCACTGATGCTGGCCATCCGGGCGGGGTCCTCACGGATGATGAAAAAAACATCCTCGACGGAATGCGCCAGCGTGGAGATGCCATTGAGATCCATCATCGCGGCGGAGCCTTTGATCGTATGCATGATGCGGAAAATTTCGTTGATGTTATCTTCGCTGAAGCTTTTGGACTTCTCCGCATCGAGAAGAATTTCGTCAAGCTGATCGAGCAGCGTGGTTGTTTCATAGATAAAAACATCCAACATGGGTTCCATACTTGGATCAATCGCCATAGAATTCACCTGCTATCCTAAAGAATAAATTTTGAGCCTGGCGCCGCATACAGGCGGTAATTCCCCCTGTTTATGAGGCGTCCGCCGGTAAAATATTATAACTCTATTCTTTATTATTCGGCAGGTTGGAAAAAAACTAAAGAACAATTGCTTGTGTTATTGAAACTTTGAACGATAATTATATTGAAAAGATTGTGCCAGCGATCCAAAGTAGGAAATACCTTTGGTTTGGCCAGTCCAGGTAGGAGAAGGAAAATGGCGGATATTTTAAGGATCACAACACCGCTGGTCAATAAATCGCAGGCGCCCGACGCACAGAAGGCGCTGGAAGCTACACAGCCGTTTGACCTGCACAATATCACGCGCGTGACAAAGCCCGCCGGCCAGGAGGGGATTTTACGGCAGAACACGGGGCTAAACCAGCAGGAGGAAACCTCGGCGCTGCTTTTAAACCTGCTCAAGGATCCGTCTGTCGCGGCCAGCTCGTTGAAAAACATCTATCTGCTCCAGGAACTCATTAAGCTGTTGCCGGTCAACAACAAGCCGTTGACACAAGAGATTCAGCAGCTTTTCGATCAGTTGATGGTCGCGCCGGAGGACATTGCCGACGAGATGATGCGCCAGGAGAACGCCTCTACCTCGTTTAAGGGCGAGATGTTCGATTTTCTGCGCGAGCTGCTCTCACAAAATCCAAAACAGGAGGGGCTGCGTCAGGCGACCGTTTATTTTCTCAAGGCGTTTAACAGTTATTCCATGCGTGAACCAATGCTGCATTCCGTCGCGAACAGCCTGGAGTTTCTCTCGGACAGTCTCGACAGCAGCAAGGCGCTCTCCGCGCGGCTGGCGTCGCTGGCGGCGCGTTTTCGTGCGCCGGACGCCGCGCAGAACTTTGACGATTTGAAAAGAGATATGCTTTCTCTGTTCAAGGAGGTTGAAAATAGTATTCTGTTTTCGCCGAAGCTGGCCAAGGTGCTGTCCATTGCCACCTATAATCTCTCGCGCTTTAACGATAACGAGTTGTTTTTCCACGAGGCGACGGCGCGGCTGCTTTCGCAGCTCCATGGGGAACAGGCGCGCACGCAGTTTTTGCGCTACATTGAGCAGAGCTTTTCCGGCCGCCCGGAGCACAGCCGCTCGGTGGTCGAGACGCTGGCAAAGCTGATCGACCGGCAGTCACAGACCGACGAGATCATGCTTGTGAATTCCGAAAAGGTCGAAACCATTATCCGCAGCCTGCTATCCTCCCCGTGCAACTTTACGCCGCTGCTTCATTTTGTGGTGCCGGTGCAGTATGAGGATATGCAGTCGTTCGCGGAAATCTGGATCAATCACAACGGCGGCGAGGATAAGGAGAACGGACGCGGAGCGGACGACCACTCGATCCACATGCTGCTGGTTTTCGAGATCAGCGACATCGGACGCTTTGAGCTTGAATTGTACGTGCGCGACAAGACGATCGATCTGTCTCTGTTCTGCCCGCCGGCCTATGTAGACCGCTACGCGCGGATGGGTTCAAGCCTTGCCGGGTGCCTCAAGGCGCTTGACTTCCGGCTTGGCGACGTGCATTTTGAAAAACTGGAGCGGGCGCGTTCGCTGATGGACGTGTTCCGTTCACTCCCATATAAAAGGACGGGTATCGATGTCCAGATCTAAAAAGAACAAGGCCGTTGCGCTGAAATACAACGCCGAGGAGGATGTCGCTCCAATTGTAATCGCCTCGGGCTATGGCGAATTGGCGCAGCGCATTATTGACGTGGCGGAAAAGCAGGGGATCCCCGTTTTCCGCGACGACAGCGCCGTATCGCTGATGTGTATGCTCGAGGTTGGCAGCAACATTCCTCCCGAGCTTTATCAGGTTGTCGCGGCAATCTACTGCCAGCTGCTCCAGACCTCCAAGGAGATCCGGGATGGCATTTCGGCGGCCGGACGCGCGGCCATGGGACTGCCTGCCGGCGGTTCCGGCCAATCGGCGCAATAAAACCGGGAGGAAGCGGACAGGATGAATTTGGAGCTGTTTGCAGGCCGTGCCTGCGAATTGAAGAAGATGAACAATGCCCCCATATTGTTTGGGAAAATAGACCGGGTGGCCGGCGACAGGATGGAGGTGGCCGGCGTCAAGGAGCAGCTGCCTGAGGTCGCGTGCGGACAGCATGCGAAGATTCTGATTTATGACGAGACAGGCGGTTTTGAGGTGCTGATCGGGCGTATTGACGACTGGGAACCGAAACGGCTGATTCTGCGCGAAGTCGTCAGCCTTGTTGAATATGAGAGACAGCGTTTTTTTCGTGTCGGCGTGGATCTGCCGGCGCGCATTTATGAAATTTACGACGATCAGCTCTACGGGCCGATCCCAATTCGGATCAAGAGCATCAGCCTGAACAGCATGCTGTTCGAATGCGCGCAGACATTGGTGGCCGAGCAGCGCATCGAGGTGGATCCATCCTTTTTCAGTATAGAGGTGGAGCATCTTTATGCGACGGTTTCACGTGGGCAGCGTATGATCAACAGCATGGCCTATGTCGCTGATTTTGATCCGCTGGCCGAGTGGGAGGAACAGAAGCTGTGCGGCTTTCTGTTCGCAAAACAGGGGGATGAAATCCGCAGAAAACGGGGGACGATGGAGAAGTGACGGACGCAGAGGACAGGGGCAGGGAAGAAAGGGTTATTTTCGCGCTGGATATCGGCACGCGCAGCGTGACCGGCGTGGTCGGCGAAATTGAAAACGGGATGCTTCGCGTTCTCGGCGTTGAAACGCAGGAGCACGCCGAGCGCGCCGTTGTCGACGGACAGATCGAGGATATTGAGCAGACTGCCCGTGTGGCGCGTTTGGTCAAGCAGCGGCTTGAACAGCGGCTCGGCTTTACGCTCAGCGAGGTCTATGTGGCGGCGGCGGGCCGTGTGCTGAAAACAAAGCGCGTCGCCTGCGCGCTGGAGCTTGACGAAAAGAAGCCTGTCGGCCAGGAGGAGCTGTTTAAGCTGGAGTCAAAGGCGATTCAGCAGGCGTATCAGGCGCTGCTTGAGGAGCTTGGCGGCGACGGTGGGGTGACATACTACTGTGTCGGCCATTCCGTGATTCAATACACGCTTGACGGTTATGCCTTTTCAACGCTCGTCAATCATCGCGGCCGGCAGGCGGCGGTTGAGCTGATTGCTACGTTTCTGCCGAGCGAGGTGGTTGAAAGCCTCTATGGGGCCATGCAGCAGACAGAGCTGACGATCATGAGCATCACGCTTGAGCCGATTGCCGCGATCAGCGCGGTGATTCCACAGGAGCTGCGCCTGCTCAATATCGCGCTGGTGGATGTCGGCGCGGGCACGTCGGATATCGCGATTACCAATAATGGGAGCGTCTGCGCTTATACGATGGCGACGATGGCCGGCGATGAGATTACAGAGCGTGTGATGCGGGAATTTCTGGTCGATTTCCAGATGGCTGAAAAGATGAAATTCATGCTCAGCGAGGGCAAGGAGCTGATTGCCTACTGCGATATTCTCGGCTTTGAATACAGTATCCCATCGGAGGAACTGCGCCAGCGGATTTTGCCCGCTGTGGAGGAGCTTGCGCAGACGATTGCGCAGCAGATTCTTGAAATCAACGGCGCGCCGCCGATGGCGGTCTTTATGGTGGGAGGCGGCAGCCGTACGCCCGAGCTGTGCCGGCTGGTGGCGCAGAATCTTTCAATCGATGAAAAAAAGGTAGCCATCGGCGGTAACAATTATATGAAGCGGATGGTGGAAACGGAGCCGCAGTACATCAGCGCGGAATACGCGACGCCGATTGGCATCGCTATTTCGGCGATGTCCGCGCAGGACCAGGAAAATTTGTCGGTTGTGATCAACGGCCAGCGTGTGCGTATGATGCGCATGGGCGCGATGACCTTGCTGGAGGCACTGCTGCGCGCCGGTTATCAGTACGGCCAGATCATGGGGCGCTCCGGCCGCAGCGTGACCTATGCGCTCGACGGTGAGAAGAAGGTGGCGCGCGGCGGCGTGCCGACGCTCGCCGAATTCGAAGTCAACGGCCGCGCGGCGAATATTACAACGCCGCTTGAAGCCGGTGATTCAGTCCGGTTCACACCGGCGGTCAACGGTGCGGACGCGAGGCCCTTGGCGCGCGGCGCTGTGAAGGATTTTGCCCCGCTTGAAATCGAATATAACGGCGAAACGGTCCGTGCGGGCGTATATGTGACCATCAATGGCACGCCGGCTGAGGCGGAGGATGAGATCCATGAAGCGGATAAAGTGCATGTTTTGCGAATCATCACCCTTGGCGACCTGCTCGTGCAGACGGATGGGTCGCTTGAGGCGACTGTTGTAAACGGCGCACGGCGCACGGCCGATTACATCTTAAAAGAGGGCGACCGTGTGAGCACGGTCGCAGGGGCCGGCGCCGCCGAGCCGCCGCCGGTTTCCCCAAATTCCATGGTTGTGCAGCCGGCTGCATCCGCCGCGTACGAACCTGCGCCTATGCAGCAGCCGTTCCAGCCCTCTGCGCCGCCGTTGTCCGCGCCGGCGCAGGCGTCCGAAACGTGTGAGACGCCGCGCGCGGCTGTACCGAATCAGCCGGTGAAGCCCGTGCTGCATGTGGTTTCGCGCGCGGAGGAAAAACCGCAGCCGCCGGAGCCTGCCGTACCGCAGCGGCACGGTGCGGTGCAGATCATTCTCAACGGTTCGCCGGTGCTTTTGCCGGCGAAGCCGGACGGCACACCAAACCTGTTTTTTGATGTGCTCAACTATGTTGCGATTGACCCGGATCATCCGCAGGGAGAGCCGGTCATCCGGCGCAATGACCGCGCGGCCTCATATATTGAGCCGATTCATGACGGCGATCGGATTGAAGTCTATTGGGGGTAAAGCCTGCTTTGTTTCCAAAGGCGGCCGTAAGCCGCTTACGCTTAAAGAAGATAGAGTGAGGAGCTGAAATGTATGGAAACCTATATTGTCCGGCAGCCGATTCTCGACAGCAGCGGGAAAGTGACCGCTTACGAGATCTTATATAAGGAGGATGAAACGGCGCTATATAACCAGCGTGATTCCCGGGTTGCAAACGCGATTGAGGAGTTTCTGACAGAACTCAGTAATGAAAAGTTCCTTGGGGGAAAAACAGCGTTTCTGACATTTACGCCTAATCTGCTTATGAAAAATATTCCGCGCATGTTCTCCCCCGAGCGCCTCGTTATTCAAATCGAGGATAATTCCATTGTGCATCCTGTCGCGCAAAAGATGATTTACCGTTATCGCAAGCAGGGCTACAGCATTGCGAGCGCCGGGTTTGAGTTTTCGCCGCGCTACTTTGGAATCATGGACGCGCTCGACTATATCAAGGTCAATTTCGGCGAAATTGACGAGATGCATCCAACCAATTCCAGCCTGGTCAATATCGTCAATATCGCGCACAGCTTCCAGAAGAAAGTGATCGCCTTTAAGGTTAACACACCCGAGGCGCTTGCATTGACAAAAGAGCTTGGCTGTGAGATGCTTCAGGGCACCTATGTCGCGGAGCAGAAGCAGTCGAAGGTGCACCGCGTCGATCATATGCAGAGCAACTTCTTCCAGCTTATGATCGCTGTGACAAAGGACGAGCCGGACATCGATGAGATCGCCCGTATCATTTCGCGCGATGTCACGCTGGCCTTTTCGCTGATGAAGCTGGTCAATTCCGCCTATTTCGCACTACGCAACCAAGCGAAATCCGTACAGCAGGCGCTTGTTGTGCTCGGTCTTGGACAGCTCAAACAGTGGATTTACCTGTTGAGCTTTAAACGCGACAACGGCGGCGCCTCCGACGAGCTGATTAAACAATCGTTCCTGCGCGCCAATTTCTGCATGGAACTGTCAAAGAATATCAGCGATTTTCCCATTTCGCCGTCGGAAGCATACATGATGGGCATGTTCTCCACGCTTGACCAGTTGATGGAGGTTCCGTTGGAGATGGCGCTCGACGAACTGCCGATTTCGGACTATGTCAAAACGGCTCTGCTTAAAAAGGAAGGCCGCTGCGGCGCGCTGTATCAGCTTGTGCTTTGTTATGAGAAGGCCGATTGGAATGAAATGACCTGGCATGCGAAGCTGCTTCAGATCCCGATGGACATCATTACACGCATCTATTTTGAATGTGTTGAATATGTTAATTCCATCTGGAACAGCCTGCTTTCTCAGAATATGGACGGCGACGCACAGGCCGAGGCGGAGCCGGTATCCGCGCGGTAAGCATCTGCTGCGGTGCGATGCAGCGGACAGAGCTGCAAAAATTGTGCCTGCCGGAATGGGGCGGTCTGGTTCATTTTACCGAACAAAAAAATGTTGGATTTGCTTTGGTTTTCTAAAAACATGTCGAATATAATAAATTGAAGTATCGCAAATTAGGTTTTAAATCAGCGTATCTTGAGGAGGAGAAAATATTTGTTTAGGAATCTAAAAGTTAGTAAGAAGATTACGCTTTCCTTCGGTATCGTTATCGTATTGTATATCGTTGCCGTTATCGCGGGAACAATCGGCCTGTTCAGTGTGGCAAACGGTTTGGAATCTTTCTACAATCATGCATATCCGATTGTGCGCGAGTCCCTGCAGATCAGTAACCTCACCACATCCATCCAGCGCGATATCTGGAACGCCTATGTGGTGACGGACAACGCGCAGATCCAGTCGCTTCTTGCAGGTGTCGAGTCGAATTCGACGCAGATGGCTGCTTACGCCAAGGAGCTTGAAGCGAAATATGATGGCGACCCGCAGTTGCTTTCCAATTTCAAGTCGGCTCTGGAGGCGACAAAAGCGCCGCGCGAAAAGACGATCCAGTATGTCAGGGCACAGGATGATAAAAACGCGCTGGCTCTCCTGACCGGCGAATATGCGGCCGCATGCAATAACCTGAACGCATCGCTGGACAGTATTATCAGCTATGCGGAAGAGAATGCAGGGGAATACTATACAAGCGGCATGGCCGTCCGTGTCATCTGCATTGCCATCTTGCTTGGAATGGCAGTGGTGAGTTTGATTATGACGGTGCTCATCAATATCAAACTAGCGAAAGATATAACCCGCCCGCTGGCAGAAATTAAGTCGGCTGCGGAAGATTGGACAAAGGGAGCCATGAAGTCCTCGGTTACGTATCAATCCAAGGATGAGCTTGGCGAGGTTGCGGACAGCATGCGCTTTGTTTCCAAGACGCTTTCCGAGTATATCGACGATGTAACCAGCCTGCTTTTGAAGATGGCGCAGGGCGACCTGACAGTTTCCGCCGATATGGAATACCTCGGCGATTGGGCGTCGATCCGCACCTCTGTCAACCAGATTCTCGATTCTCTTAACGATACGCTTGGCCAGATCAACCGTTCCTCCGAGCAGGTTTCCAGCGGCTCTGAGCAGGTTTCCAGCAGTGCGCAGGCGTTGTCGCAGGGCGCTACGGAGCAGGCAAGCGCTGTTGAGGAGCTGGCTGCGACGATCAACGAGATCTCGCATCAGGTTATGCAGACAGCGGACAATGCGCATGATGTCGATGAGATGGTTACTTCCACAGGCGCCAATGTCAACATCTGCAATGAAAAGATGACGCAGATGGTTGCGGCGATGAGCAAGATCAACGACAGCTCCGCGCAGATCAGCAAGATCATCAAGACCATTGAGGATATCGCGTTCCAGACAAACATCCTTGCGCTCAACGCGGCTGTTGAAGCGGCTCGCGCCGGTGCTGCCGGGAAGGGCTTCGCTGTCGTTGCGGACGAGGTGCGCAACCTGGCGGCCAAGAGCGCCGAGGCTGCCAAAAACACCACCACGCTGATCAGCGGCTCGCTCAGCGCAGTTGAGGAAGGCACGCAGCTTGTTGACAGCACACAGCAGTCTTTGCTTGAGGTGGTTGACAGCGCGGGCAAGATCGTGGTTGCTGTGCAGAAGATCAGCAACGCGGCCAGTGAGCAGTCCGACGCGATCCAGCAGGTCACACAGGGGATCGATCAGATTTCTGCGGTCGTGCAGACGAACTCCGCCACGGCGGAGGAGAGCGCCGCTGCCAGCGAGGAGCTGTCCAGTCAGGCCAATATGCTTAAGAGCTTGGTTGCGCAGTTCCAGATCAAAGGCATTCCTTCCACCGGCACGCCGCAGCTCAGCTATTCCCATATTCCGGATGAAGCCGGAGCGAACGATTTCTTTGGCGACAATAAATATTGATTGTAATTTTTAGAAATCGCTTTGTAAGATACGCTTACAGGAGACGCCGCAGCTGCGGCGTCTCCTATTTTTTGCGTTGTGGGATCGATGCAGGCGGCGGAATGGAAAAAATTCTTGCCAATACGCTTTAGTTTTTGGAAAAGACAACGAATATAAAGATTGAAGGGTAAACGGCGGGGCCAAGATGGCCGGCCGGCCGCTTCACAGACAGCCTTTAAACGTTTCTGCGTGACGGCCGCGCGCGGGGATGTAGAAGGAACAATTTATACGAACGCTTTTCACATGGATGTGGGAAGCACACCCAATTACATGGAGGTATAACTATGGGAATGGTAGTCAGAAGCAACATCATGGCAGTCAATGCGCAGCGTCAGTTGGGCATGAACAACTCGTCGGTCGGCAAGGCGCTGGAAAAGCTGTCCTCCGGTTACCGCATCAACCGCGCCGGCGACGATGCGTCCGGTCTGGCGATCTCCGAAAAGATGAAAGCCCAGATCAAGGGCCTTGATACGGCTTCTCTCAATGCTCAGGACGGCGTTTCGGTCGTGCAGACGGCTGAAGGCGCTCTGACTGAGGTTCACAACATGCTTAACCGTATGACCGAGCTGGCGACCCGTGCGGCCAACGGCATCAACTCGGATCAGAACAGGCAGTCCCTTCAGGATGAAATCAAGGAGCTTCAGACGGAAATCGACCGTATTTCCAAGGCGACAAACTTCAACAGCATCAACCTGCTCGACGGCTCGCTTGGCGGCGGCACGTCCGGTTCAGCCAGTGTCCCTGCCATTGATGGTCTGACATTGGCGGATACTGCGGCGACGAAGTACAGCGGCAGTTCAGCTAATTTTGCTGCGGTTGGAACGAATGCTACTGCTGACGGCAAGATCAGTATGACAGTGAACTATACAGACGCGAATGGCAAGTCGCAGTCTGTAAAGGTTGAAATGACTTGGGATAAGGCAAAGCAGTCCTTTGTTACTGCCGACGGTACAGAATACAAGGTCGCTGATACAGACGGTAAAGCGACTAAGGGTGAGCTTCAGGACGCTTTCCTTGCTGAGTTTAAGAAAACAGGTCTTGACAGCACTTTTAAGATCACGAAAGATACGGACGCGATCAAATTTGAGGCAAAAGAAGCCGGCTCTACAACAAAAATTGACAGCATCCTCAGCGATTTAACTCCCGATGCAACGACAACGACCAACACGCTCCAAACCATGCAGAATCCGACTGCCGGTGTGGATGCATTTCAGAGTATTGATTTTGCCGGCGGCGATTATGCGTTGGGCGATGTATTCACCGTTGGCGGCCAGAAGTTTGCGTTTGTCGGGACACAGGATGAAGCTGTGGCGCTTGGCAAAGGAGTGAATGCTGTCGTAATTGCGGCTGGCGCAGGCGGTACGATTGCTCAAAACGATGTAACCGAGATGGCTAATCTGATTGAGCAGAAGACTGGTTATCTGCCGACCGTAAATACCACCACGATGGAATTTCGCGTTCCTACTGGGGCGACTGCCGGAACTGCCGGAAATGGCTTGGTTCTCCAAATCGGCGACACGGCTGACAGCTTCAATCAGATCACCGTTTCGATTGATGATATGAGTTCCAAGGGAATCGGCGTTGCCGGGGTTGATATCTCCAGCCGCGAGGGCGCTGCCGCAGCGATCGATACGATTCGCGCCGGCATCGACAAGGTTTCCGCGCAGCGCGCTGTTCTCGGCGCCACGCAGAACCGCCTGGAATATACGATCAACAACCTGGATACCACGTCTGAAAACATTCAGGCAGCCAACAGCCGTATCCGCGACACAGATATGGCCAAGATGATGATGGAGTACACAAAAATGAACGTTCTGACGCAGTCCGCGCAGGCGATGCTCGCGCAGGCCAATCAGCAGCCGCAGAGTGTGCTCCAGCTCCTCCAGTAATAAAACAGTTAAGCGGCCCTTTCTAAACGGGGCTTGACAATTTTCCGTTATGAAGAAGGGAGCCGCCCGCCCGGGTGGCTCCCTTTTGTCCATATCATATCATCTGTCCGAAAGGAGGTGTAAAAATGTATCCAATCCAGAACAGCATGTATTCCCTCAGCAATACGATCCTGAGCGGATATACGCAGATGAACCAGATGCGCGCGATGCTCGCAGCCAGCGGCAACAGCAAGCTTTCTGCGATCAGCGGCGTATCGAATGTCACCAGTTCGACGGCAAACAAGCTTGATGCGGACAGCGCGGCGTTCCTCAAGGACTATCAGAAACAAATGACAGCCCTCAAGGATGCGGCTGACGGCGTTCTCAATCCAAAGACCGACAAACTGGCTGCCGGTTCGTCAGACCGCACGGTAGCGACGGTGACCGGAAAGCTGGAAAGCCAGTCCGATTCCTATGAGCTGACGGTTCAGCAGACGGCCGCGGGTCAGGTGAACCGTTCCACGTCGTTTGTCAGCAACGGGGAACTGCCGTCCATGGGCGGCGGTTTGCAGATTAAAACGGCTGCAGGGACCTTTGATTTCAGTCTGAGCGCCGCCGGCGCAAAGACCAATCAGGAGGCGCTGCAAAAATTCGCCGATTCGATCAACGCGTCGAGAGCCGGTGTTACCGCACGCGTCGTCACGGAAAATGGCCGTTCGTCTCTTGAGCTTGAGGGTGCGTCGGGCAGCGACAACAAGTTTACCGTTTCCGGGACGGCCGCTGAAAGCCTCGGCCTTGATAAGGCTGTGACTGAGAGCCGCGATGCGATTTTCACAATTACGAGAAATGATGGTGAAACGTATAGCGGAACTTCGTCCACCAATGCGGTTGAAGTCGACGGCGTCAGCATCAACATTGCCGGCACGGGAAAAGCCCAGATCAAGGCCGGCATCAACGACGGCGCGGCCGCCAGCGCAATGCAGGACCTGGTTGACGCGTACAACAGCACAATCAAATTTTTAAGCTCCAACGAGGATCGGGGCGTCGGCGTTCTCCAGCAGATGAAGCGTATGATTCAGCCGCCGGTTTCCGAATCATCCATGTCGATGATCGGCCTGACTGTGAAGGCTGACGGTACGCTGTCCTTTGACCAGGATGTCTTTAATAAGGCGACGGACGCCAGTCCAAGCCTGATGGGCAGCATAGCTGAACGCGTCGCCAGTGGAATCAAGCAGGATGCGCAGCGCGGCCTTGACGCGCCGTCCGCCAGCCTGGTTGGCTCGGCCGCCAAGCAGCAGAATATGTTTGGCAGTTCGGCGTTCTCGTCCAGCCAGATGGATTCCATCAGCATGATGAGCACGTATAACCGTCTGGGCGCATACAACATGTCTAATTATTATGCTGTCGGCATGATGATGAACATGTTTGTATAACGCGTAAAAAAGATTCAAATCCGCTTGTGGCGGATTCGCGGGGAGAAATGTATCATGAATATTGGAAACGTCGGACTGTCCGGTGCGCGTTACACGGCTGCGATGGCGACTGCCGCGCAGGCTGATGAAGCCGTATCCAATCAGCAGGAGAACGCGGCGGCTGAATCAACGGTCAATCGCGATACCTTCGAAAGGACGCAGCCGGAGCAGTCGGTTACGTACAGCAAAAACAAGTTGAACAAGGCTCAGGCCGATCAACTGATGGCGGCGGAAGAAAACCGCACGCAGAGCTTTATGAACATGCTCAAAAGCATGATCGTCAAGCAGGGGCAGCAGAGCAACCTGACCTTGTTCGGCATGGATCTGTTCGTTACCCCAGAGCAGAGCGCGAAAGCCGCCGCGTCCATCGCGGAGGGCGGCGAGTATTCGGTCGATGCGGTTGCGGGGCGGATCATGGATATGGCGAAGGCGCTTTCCGGCGGCGACGCTTCCAAGATCGAGGAGCTGCGTGAAGCGGTCGAGAAGGGCTTTAAGGCTGCGGGCGTCGAATTGGGCGGCAAGCTGCCTTCGATCAGTCAGCAGACCCACACCGAGGTTATGAAACGCTTTGACGAATGGGCCGCGGAAGCTAAGAAAGCATCATCGGCCTCCGGCGAAGCATAACGGGAAGAACAAAAAGGCTGCAGGAATTTCCCGCAGCCTTTTTTGTGTATGTAGATGTATTATTTGCCGCCCTGCGCACGGACATGTGCAGCGACCTTGACATCCTCACGTTTGATATGGTTGATCAGCCAGCCGGCGATACTGCTGTTCACCTTACCAACAAGCACGACGGTCGGACCTTCCTTATTTAACTGTTCGGCAAGCTCCCGTACAACGCGCTTGAAACCCTCATGGTACTGTTTGTGGTTGGCGTAATCAGGATATTTGTAACGAAGCTGGAGCGCCTCCTCGTCACCAAAATGCTTGGAGGTGTAATCATATAGGAATTTTGTTGTTTTTGCGACCTCCGCACGGCCCTTGCCAGTAGCGCAAGCTGCCAGCAGCGCGTTGATTGCTTCAATCAGCTCCTTGTGCTGTGAATCAATCATTGCATTGCCTGTTTCAAGATCCTTGCTCCATACGTAAGCCATTTTTCTTTCTCCCTTCTAATTTAATGCGTTTGTATGATTCATATTATATACCTTATTTGTGTACAATTCAAGGGCTTTTAGGAATTTCTTTGGAAGTCAGTGGCGTGGATGAGCGCGCACCTGTAAAATTGCTTTCACAAGCGCGGCGGAAACTTCCTTAGTGGAATGCTCACGCCGCAGCGCGTCAATTTCGTCGGCTTCAGCTACGACATATTCCGGCTGTAAAAGGTTGAGTGCGGCGGCCACCGCATCCTTGCGGCATTTGTCGCACTGGCAGCAGTGAAATTTAGAGAAGGCGCTGTCCAGCCGGTCGGAGACAAGCAGCTCCATGATATTGACGACAGCATATTCGCGCTTGACCGCCGGGATGGCCACCCCGTTGTTTTTGCGCGAAAAAAGGCGGCTGCGCAGATCTGAAATCGGGTTGTCCTCGTCCTCCTCAGCAGACGGGGCGGGTACGGCCTCGGGTGAGGAGGCGGGCATATCCGCAGCTGCCGCGGGTGCTTCAGATGCATTGGCGGGAGGCACGCTTGGCATAATCAGATTATAAATATAATCCTTATCGAATTCCATTTTGGGTTTTGCCATTATAAAACGCCCCTTTCGAACAACTCGTCAAGCAGCCGCTGATAGTCCTGCACAGCTTTGCTTTTGGGGGCATAGCGGATCATGTCGCGGCGCAGGATTTGCGCCTTTGTTAAATCGACGCCGGTCCGGATGGTCGTGCGCAGCAGGGGGATATTAAAGGTTTTTGCCATGTCGGCGGCTGTCTCACGGATGACGTTGTTGATCTGGCCGCGCGGATTGAAACGTGTCAGCAGAATACCTGCGTTTACAAGACCTGGATTGTTGCGTGCCCGCACGTGCTCAATGGTTTCGTTGAGCTGCACAATCCCCTGCAGGCTATACAGGTCGGACAACACCGGCATCAGGATCACATTGGATGCAGAAAAAGCGTTGACCGTTAGAACACCGAGCGCGGGCGGCGAATCGATCAGGATGTAATCATAAAGCTTTTCAACGGATTTAAGCGCGGATGAAAGCAGAAATTCACGGCCTTTTCCGGTAAACTCCAGCTCGATACCGCTTAACATCATATTAGAGGTGATCACGTCTGCAAGCTCTGTATGCTGGATCGCCTGAACCGCCTTCAGGTCGCCCTTAAGCACCTGATAGATCGAATTTTGCAGCTCGACACGATTGTCGGCACGCAGACTAAAAGACAGGTTTCCCTGCGGATCGAAATCGACACACAGCACACGGTAGCCCTTGTGCCGCAGGCCCATCGCAAGGGCGTTTGTCGTTGTCGTTTTTCCAACACCGCCCTTTTGATTGGATACGCAAATGATCTTGTTCATCCTGGGTTTCTCCTTTTTTTGCGCATGTAAAATCCACGCTTTTTTTATTATACTTGATCGTGCCCCTGCTTGGCAAGCGGGGAACAGAAAATCATATGCGGTTTTATAAGCTCAAAACGGCCTGGCTATGGAGGGGCGGACCGCGCGTGAACAGATGCGCAAAAAAATAGTTGAGCAGTGCTTATTTTTTAGGAAAGATTGTTTAGTTTTCGCTAAGTCGGGCGATAAGAAATAGTAGGAAATAGTTTATGATTATTCCATCCGTTACGGCAACGGTTAAAGAATCGAGGGATATTATGAAAATCAATCCGGCCGCTGCACATGGAATTTATAGAACAAATCTTGCCGGCTATAAGTCCGCCTTATCGGCGCAGGATCCCCAGACAAGCGCGGGAAAGCTTTCCGGAAACACAGATCATATTTCGATCAGCCAGTCTGGCGCGCGCCAGCTTGAGGCGGAGAAAGTGAGCAGGAGCATTTTGGACGACATCAATACGCCGGCCTCTCCGGAGCGTCTGGCACAATTGCGCGAGCGTGTGCAGAATGGCACCTACTACATTCCGACTGACCGGCTGACCGGCGTGCTGATGCAACGCTGGTTTGGCCTTTAAGGAGCGTGCTCATGACGAAAGAACTCGATATATTTTATGCTTTTCTGGAGGATTACGCCGATTTTATGGAGGGCCTGTCCGATCAGGAGGATGGAAAATATGCGGCGCTTTTGTCTTTTGACGCGCACAAGGTTGACCATGTAATTTCCGAGCAGCAGGCTGCGCTGATGCGCCTGGACGCTATGGAAAAGCAGCGTGAAAAGCTTCAGGAGGAGGCGGGGCTTGGCGGATGTTCCTTTCGGGAGATCGTCAGGCGCGCCGACGAGGAGGACCGCGATTATCTGCATGCGCTGTTGATGCGTATTGAGTCGGCTGTGATGGATATCCGTTTCCGCAATGCGAAATCCACATCCTTTGCAAGGGACAGCCTGCGCGCATTCAGCCAAAACGCCGACTCGCCTGAGCGGAAGGTCACGGGCGGCTATACGTCCGAAAAAAAGGTAGTGGAGGGTCCAGGCTCGCCGCTGTTTGAAACAAAAATTTAAGTGGAGGGGAATCTGCTTTGTCGACATTACGACCTACTTTTATGGGATTTGATGTTGCAAAACGCGGCATTATGACTGCCCAAAAGGGCATTGATATCACAGGACAGAACCTTGTTAACTGGGACAGCGCCGGTTATACGCGTCAGCGTGTGGAACAGGTGGCGGTCGGGGTCAATCCGTATACGTCGCGTTACGGCAGCAATCGGATCGGTACGGCCGGTCAGGGCGTCGATATCCTTGGGATCGGGCAAACACGCGACAAGTTTCTTGACGCGCGTTTTCGTGAGCTGACATCAGAGGCGAGCTACTATGATCAGGCGCAGAAAATTTTAGGCGACCTCGAGTCGGTTATCAGCGACTTTGAGCCTGACAGTGACAGCGGCATCGGCGCGATGCTTAACGGCATCTTAAACGCGCTTCAGCCAGACACGGAGCAGGCCGATTCCGAGACATACGCCTCCCTTGTGCGCAGCGCTTTTAAGGATATGACACAGACGCTTCAGTATTTAAGCGGTAAATTGGATCGTGTCGCGGAGCAGCAGAAATTTGATCTTGAGGTTTCGGTAGAGAATTTTAACCAGATTCTTGAGAAGATTTCAGGACTCAACGAGGTGATCAGTAACGATCGTAATGTGCTTCAGAATTCGCATTATGGACCCAATGAACTGCTTGATGAGCGCAATTATTTGCTCGATCAGCTCGCGCAGTATGGCGAAATCGGAGTTACAACGAATGTAGATGGAACCGTCACAATCGAGATGGATGGACATACCATTCTCGACGGCTCGAAGTACGATGCCATGGAGATGAGTGAGAATCCAAACGGAACGGTTGTGCTCAAGTGGGTATCGAGCGGCGATAAAATCCAGGTGACGGACGGAATTCTCAAAGCGACGACAGACTTCCTGAATGGCCGTGGCCCCAACATCATCCAGGAGGGCGAAACGACATACCGCGGCGTTCGTTATTATCAGGATGCGCTGGATATTTTTGCACATCAGCTCGTTGAGGTAGCCAATAACAGCATCCCCAATTATCAGGTTGACGCGGCTGGAGAATTGATACTCGATGCGGATGGTAATCCTGTGCTTGATCCGGATCAGCCGTATCGTAAGCTGCTTGGTTCGATCAGCGACCAGCCGGATGCCAACGGTAAATATGTGGTCGACCCGGATGGCCCTGTAACGGCGGATAATATTTCTATTACGGATGAATGGAATGCTGACGCGTCGTATTTTGTCGCACGAAAGGATAGCCTTGACAACAAGTATGTTGTGGATCTATATAACAAACTCAAAAATGACGACAACGTTTTTCAGGGACGCGGCGAGTCGTTTACAGGAACGTTCAAAGATTATCTGACAGGTTATTCCGCGACGCTTGCGCAGGATCAGAACTATTATAAGAACCGCCTTCAGTCAAGCAACAATCTTCTCTACACAACGGAGGACAGCCGCGATGAGGTTTCCGGTGTTGTGATGGATGAGGAAGTTGCAAATATGATGCTGTATCAGAAATCGCTTCAGGCGGCCTCCAGGCTGATGACGACGCTTGATGAGGCGCTCGATGTTCTGATCAATAAGACGGGTATTGTCGGCCGGTAAGCAAAGGAGCTGAACGAAATATATGAGGATTACACAGCGTACAATCAGCCGCAACTACAAGCGGCAGCTTAATACAGTGATGACTAAGCGCGCGTCCACAATGGAGAAAGGCCAGAGCGGGCTTGCATTCAACCGCCTTTCCGACAATGTGGCGGCGGGCGTGCGCGCGATGAAGGTTCAGGAGGAGCGCCTGACGAGTGAACGTCAGTTAAATACAATTGAAAACTTCCGTGAGGAGTTTAAAACGATCGATACGAATCTTGATTCGATCGACAGCATTTTGGTCAGCGCGCGGGACAAGGTGGAAAAGGCGCTCAATGGAACAAACGGCGGCGATCCACGAGAGGTGATCGCAAAGGAAATCGGCAGCTTGAAGAAACAGATTTTACAGTTTGCAAATTCACAATATGCCGGAAAATTCCTGTTTGGAGGCACGAATAACGCGGAAGCGCCATTTACCGATGACGGCACTGGCAAGCTCTGTTTCAATGGTATTCCTGTTGAGGATATCCGTTATGATGAAGCGCGTCAGACCTATTATTATGTGGCGCCGGGGACAAAGCCTCCGAACGACACATATGATGACCGTGCGGGAATTGTGCCGGGCAGTGAAAACATCTATGTCGATATCGGTTTGGGACTCAAAGTAAACGACAACAGCAGCATCGATCCGCGTTCGGCTTTTCAGACAAATTTCAATGGGCTTCTTGTGCTCGGATTTGGCCCGTCAGTGACGGGGGCCAATGGGACTGAGTCGCCCAACAGCGCGTATGATATTATGTCTGAACTGGAAAAGGTGCTTGCAGACCCAGATTTTGATCAGGATAAGGCCGGCGACCTGTTTGATCATTTTGAAACCGTTATTGACGATATGCGTTTTTCCCGGGTCGATTTGGGCACGCGCATGAATTTCCTCGATCGTTCCGCCGATCGTATGGAAAATGACATTGTCAATTTGACGACAACGGAAACAAACCTGATTTCGGCCGATCCGTTCGATACGGCGATTGACCTGAAGCAGTGTGAATACACGTGGATGGCTGTGCTGCAGCTTGGAACAATGCTGCTGCCGACCTCGTTGCTTGATTTTCTGAGTTAAGGCGGGTTTTTCTAGGTTTTCACCGGAGTTGAGAGAGTTAAATGAATTGGGAAAGGAGGTGTTTTTGTGCAGTTAATTAACATTACAAGCCAGCCGTTAAAATATGAAATTCATACAGAGGCGGCGCGGCTGGAGATGAATGTGCCGAAGAACCCGCAGGGAACGGTAAAACGCACGCCTTCCCAAATGCGCATCCGTACGAAGGATATCGAGGTACGGCTCGACACCACTGAAATGCGCGCCAGTTTGAATCTGCGGTCGATCGCCTCTTGGAAGCAGGTGTGGGCGCAGCAGGGGCAGCAGGCCGCGTATGAAGTGATCGGAGAGAATGTGCAGACGGGCAACCAGATGCAGCGGATCGATGACGGCGTGACAATTGGGCAGATTGTCCGACAGAAGATGCTGCAGGCCGCTGACTGCACGACTTACACAACGTATATTCCTTCAGAGGGTACGGAAATCTCCTGGGACCCCGCGCAGATCAACATCAACTACGATCCCGGTTCTGTTCAGACGGAATGGCAGATTGCGCAGAATGTTATGAATTATATTCCGGGAAAGTTCCAGATGGAGATTTTGCAATATCCCAAAGTAACGATCGAATACTTGGGCGAACCAACATATGTTCCGCCCAGTGCGGCGCCCGGTTATGTTGAAGAATAGGGTATCCGCAAAAACAAGCAGCCAGGGAATGTTTCCCATTTACCGGGCTGCTTGTTTTCGTTATCATATTGATGGAGGTGTAAACCGTTTATGCTGAAAATATTGACAAGGGATTTTGGCGAGGTTGAAATCAGCGAAGATGATGTAATCACATTTATAGAGCCAATTTTTGGCTTCAAGGATTACAGCCGTTTTGCTGTACTGACGGAGGAATCCATAGGGCCTGATTTTGCCTGGCTTCAATCGGTCGAGGATGCATCTGTCTGTTTTATTCTGGTCAATCCGAGTACAGTGGTTGGACAATATAATCCCGTCTTGCCCAAACGCGTGGCGGAGCTGATCGAAACGGACGAGCCGATGTTCTGGCTTGTTGCCGTGCTGCGAGATACGCTTGAAAAATCCACCGTCAACTTGAAAAGCCCAATTGTAATCAATCCTGTGAGTAAGAGTGCCGCGCAGGTAATTCTTGAGGACGATCTGCCGATTCGCTATCCGCTGATGGGATCGAAAGGAGGGCTATAATTGCTGGTGCTTGCAAGAAAACCCGGCGAATCACTGGTGATTGGCGACGGGATCGAGATCAAAATTATCGATGTGACCGGTGAAAAGGTGCGGATCGGCATTTTGGCGCCGGGAGATGTAAAGGTTCTGCGCAAGGAATTGGTTCAGACAATTGAGGAAAATCAGCAGGCTGTCCGCAGCGACATTGGGCCAGGCGCCGTGCGCAGCCTGCTTGGAGGGAGGGGTACTGTTTAAACAGACGATGAATGATCAGGTTTAAGCAGTATCCGGCCGTTCCAATCAGCGGAATGCCTGCCCCTTTTGATTATTGAGGCTGGCGATGAAATTTTCAAGATTATCACGGGATTCCCGGTCGATATCGCGGATAACGCACTGATAGCTGCGCATTTCCTGTCCCATATCAATTGCCTTTTTGACATCAAGCAGGACATCCTTCAAACGCGGTTCCTGCATATTTAAAGAGATGGTTTGCTCGTCCTCCAGAATATAAGGCGTTGTAAATTTTACGCCGCGCAGGGCGATGGAGTGGATTTGGGCGTCAAAGACGGTTTCGCGATAACGCGGTTTTTTGCCGAAGAACAGAAAACGCTTATGCGAGGTGTCCAGCACGCGGGCGATCAATTTTCCGGTGAGATCGACATCGTAGGAAAAAACAGAACGTGCCGCTGGCAGAACGGTTTCTGTGACCGATACGAGACGCAGAATATGCTGTGAGGAGAGATAGACCTCGCCGACATAGCTGACGACCTCAATTCCATCCTGTATTCTAACAATTTTCAATTGATCGCCGAGCTTGTAAAGCGGAATAAATTCGCTTTTAAAATCGACGCTTTTATCCTCGATCGAAATCTGGATGACACCAGTATCGGCAACGATTTGGTCGTCAAGCGTTTTAAGAACCGCTGGGAACCTTGAATTCGACATGTTGTAGCTCACGCTGATAAGCCTCCTTGAACAATCAAAGCCGCAGCTTTGCTCAAAAGACGCACCGGCATATCTTTGAACAAAAACGGGCGATAACTATCATTATTGTACACCAAAAATGACGGCTTGTATAGAGCACAAGCCGCGATTCCTGCAATGAAATCTATGAAAAGAAGGGTTGAATATGGGCGCTTTTCCAAATGCGGTTTTGCGTATAATTGATCTCTTGGCGGAGAAAAGGGATTATTTCGCATTGTATGAGCAGGCGAGCCTTGAGATGCTCTCGTGTGAATCGGATGGGCTTGAGGAAAAATTAGAACGCCGGGCAGTGATAATCGACAGGATTGACTCCCTGGACGCACAGATCGACGAGGCATGTGACAATCAGCCGCTTTACTGCCGCGCCGCACGCGCGGTCTGCGGCCGCGGCGAGCTGCCGGAGGAATGGAAGCCGGTTTTTGATTGTGCGATGCAGATCCGGGCCATAGCAGGCCGGCTGCCGGACATTGATCTTCAGATTCAGATGCGCTTGGAGCAGGAGCGCGATATGGCAATGGAGCAGATCAAGTCGAACAACCGTGGACAAAATGCCCAGGCTGCCAAATATTACAGCGCCATGGTGGGCGGAGCGGCTCCGCGTCCCGGCCGCTTTGGATCCGCATAAACATCGGCAGGCCCAAAATATAGCTGCATAATCTCTACTTTTTGGACGACTTTTTCGGATATCTCCTTTAGTTTCCGGCGTTTTGTACGACAATTATGTTAGAGAGATTTTAGCAACGGAGGCTTCATTATGAATATAAGTTCTTCAAGCAGCAGCACCTATGTAAATAATGCGAGCAGCAACAAGGGCTTTTCTGGTCTTGCGTCCGGTATGGATACTGAAAGCATGGTCGAGGCTTTGCTTTCCGGCACACAGGCCAAAATTGATAAGCAGAATGCCCTGCGCCAACAGACAGTTTGGAAACAGGAGATTTACCGCGAAATCATCACGCAGATGAATACGTTCCAAAACAAATATTTTGGAAGCTCATCGAGCACAAATTTCTTGAGCAGCACGTTTTTCAATGCGATGAACGCGGTTTCGTCTTCAAGCGCCTTTAAGGTCAGTGCGTCAAGCGGTGCGACGGTTGGCAGCACGTCGATCGCGGTTTCACAGCTTGCTGAAGCGGCGAAGCTTTCCTCGGCTTCCGGCACGCGCAAGCTGTCCGGTGAAATCAACCTTGACGCGATTCAAAAGCAGGTTGCGGGCCAGGCGCGCGATGTGACTTTTGTAGTCAATAATAAAACGGTTAAAGTCGATTTTAAGGACTTGTTTGTCAATGACGACGGTACCTTCAAGACGCCGCCGGCCACGCAGCAGCAGATTGCAGACCGGCTGACGGAGGCATTCGCCGCGCAGGGCTTTGATAAAATCAAAGCGGAGGTCGGCAACGACGGCGAGATTGTAATCACCAGCTCAACTTGGGATGACGACAATGGCGTCGGCGATTCGATCACTGTATCCAGTTCTTCAAGCGCAGCCGGCTTGAAAATCCTGGGCTTGAACGCCAATGCAAGCGCGGAGGTTTATACGGGCGCGGATGGCAAAAAAGGCATGAAGCTGGAGTCTTCGCAGTCGATTGCGACAGGAAATTATTTTTCTGTCGATGTAACCTTTAATGGCAGCAAGACGACGCTTAATATTGATATGACAGAGGTCTTGTCAAAGGGAACGAAGGCGGAGCAGTATCAGGCGTTTGCGGCTCAGGCCAATGCGCAGATGGACGCGGCTTTTGGCAAAGGAAACGCCATTATGAAGATCGATGATCCGGCAACCGGCGCTTTCAGTTTCGATGTCAGCGCGATGAAGGGCAGTTCGATCATGCTCTCTGGAACGAACGCGACAGAGGACCTCCTTGGCGTCCTCAACGGCGAGAGCAACCGCATCGGGCTTGGCGGATCGGTCAAGATGTATTTCGGCAACGCCTTTGTTGACGGCAAGGCGCAGCTTGAGATCAACGGCAAAACCATCACCATCACTGAGGATATGACCGTTGGCGATATGATCCGAAAAGTGAATGCGAGCGGCGCAGGCGTGACGATGACGTATCAGGCTGAGGCGGACCGCTTCACGCTGACAGCCAACAGCACAGGCGCAGCGTTCGATATCAAGCTGGGCAACACCGCGTTGTCCGAGGCGATCTTCGGAAAAGCGCCCGCCGATCCTTCCAAGCCGGATGCGGGGGGATATACCTTTACCGCCGGCAAAAATGCGAAGGCGACGGTTGACGGCGTTGAAATCGAGCGCAGCAGCAATACCTTTGAATTTAACGGCCTGAATATTACATTGACCGGAACGACTGATAAGACGGAAACGATTACGGTTTCACGCAATACAGATCAGATCGTTGACGGTGTCAAATCTTTCATTGAGGATTACAATGCACTGATTGATAAGCTCAATTCGCTGATCGAGGAGGACACTGATTACCGTGAGTATGCTCCTTTGACCGACGCGCAGAAAAAGGAAATGAGCGAGAAGGAGATCGAGCTTTGGGAGGAGAAGGCCAAAAAGGGCTTGCTGCGCAATGACAGCACAATTTCGACCTTCCTTCAGCAGATGCGCAGTGCGATCTATCAGCGTCCGGCCGGCAGTCCGTTTGCGATTTACGATCTCGGTATCGAAACTGGCGAGTGGGAGACAAAAGGCAAGCTGGTTATGGATGCGGACGGTGAAGCGACGCTTCGCGCAGCTATTGAGAGCAATCCGGACGGCGTGGTCGCTTTGTTTACGGGTGAGCAGGGTCTTGCAAGCCAGCTCGATAAAATTCTTACAAATACAGCAAGCACCAGCTTTGTCAGCGGCAACAGCAGAGGCTCGCTGGTGGAAATCGCCGGTTACGCTGAAACAGCGTCCGATAAGGATAATACTCTGTATAATACAATCCAGCAGATAGACCAGAAGATTAAAGATTTGAAGGCTGCGTATGAACAGGAAAAGACCAGATACTGGAATAAGTTCAACGCGATGGAGAGCATGATCCAACAGATGAGTTCGCAAAGTTCATGGTTGGCACAGCAGTTCGGCTATTAATGCTGCAAAATCAATGAGGTGAATCAAATGCCGGTCAATCCATACCAGCAATATCAAAGGCAGTCTGTTATGACGATGACGCAGGGCGAAATGTTGACGAAGCTTTACGACGAGGTCATCAAACAGATGAGCGGCGCAAAGATTTGTCTCACAGAAAAGGACCTAAGCGGCGTCAACAATGCATTGCAAAAAGCGCAGCGTATCTTATTCTATTTAAAATCGACGCTTGATTTTAAATATGAAATTTCTGGGAACTTGGATGCTTTGTATGATTTTTTTATCGAGCGGACCGTGCAGGCCAATCTAAAGAAGGATGCGGCGATGCTTGACGAAATCATTCCTATGATTGAGGACTTGCGGGATACGTTTGTTCAGGCGGACCGTAATGCGCGGAGCAAATAAACTGTGAGAATGTCCGCGGCTAAAAAGCCGCGGACATTTTTTCTTTCGGAAGCTGCTTTATTTTTTGAGAAATCGGTCGATAAAATAATTTATAAGGCTATGTTTAAAATCTATTCGATTTCCCGGCTGCTTCGGCGGCTGGCTGTGAGGGATGCATATGGTCTGGAAAAGATTCACGGCGTTTTGTTTGGCGGCTGCGATGATGGCGGCAAATGTCGCCGATGTGGCGCTGCTGGCCGCGCCGTTTACAACGAATGCGCGCGCTTCAAGCGATGTTGAGGCTGCGACGCTTGGTTTTATAAAGAAATCATGGGACGATGATAAGGACCATCCAGAACGCACAACGGTTGTTTCAGGCGGTTCGGTCGATCTGTCGGTTTCCATTAAATCTGGGTATGAGGAAAACAAGGAAACCAGCTTCAATTATGATTCGACAGACGGAACAGCGCCTCAGGGCGATGATATAGTGATCACGGGAACTGGAAATACACGCCGCCTGGATGTATCGGATAGTTTTCCAACGATTGAGAAGCAGACGGTAATGATAACGGGCAACTATTATGCGATCAAGGGACAGGGCAAGGCGCTTGAGAAAATCAATGGCGCTGACCGTACCAAGATTGACGCAACGGTCGACCCGGAACGGATTATGCAGTACGGCGAATTGACCATAAAAGCAACCCAGGGTGAAATTGTCGCAAATGGAAAGTCCCAGGGCGGAGCTACATTTACTGTTACAGCGCCGGAGTTTCTTTCAAACGGCGGCGCGGAAAACGGTCTGTATGGATATAATGGCGGCACGGTGGGTTCCAGAAGGGCAGATAATGGCGATCTGATCGTTGAAATCCATCCGCCGGCAAGTACGGCAGGCAGGCTGGATGATTTGACCTTTACAATTACGCCATCCAAGGCATATGAGTATTTCGTTACACCGGATAAACAGAATTCGGCCGGTACAAATAACTTTTATTTAAAAGAGGACGGTACGCCATATGCGGACGACGAATTGCTCGACAATGGACTGCCGCCTGTCAAGACGATGAACGACGTTATTCAGAAGGATGAGGAAATCACATTTTATCTGGATTTGCCAAAATCGAATACACTGCTGTTGACGGTCATCAAGGCAACGGCGGCAGTGGAGGAAATTGCCAACGATATCAAAATCAGCGCCAACCGCAACGATGAAAAATTTATCAAGCTCGATCCGGGTGATGCGTTGAATTGGATCACGACTGATTTTTCGCTGCGCAATTATCAAAATCAATATAACGACAAATTTACAATTTCATGGGACTGGAAGGCCGACGATTCCGCCTATCAGGATAATGTCCATATTGGCGAGAGCAACAATGAGTGGATCGGCGCGACCATTGAGCGCGAAATAACCGATGTAAAGGGTAAGCTTCTTTATACAGTAACCTTCAAGGATCGAAACGGCAAGGAAACGAAATCCGCTCAGCAGGAGATTGATATTGTCATACGCGGCACTGGAGATCCGCCAGTAGCGACGTTGACAGCCCAATGGCTCAATAAAGATGATCTGAGCAGCGGCGTCAACGATGACGCCAATAAGATCCCCATGAATACGGAGCTTAACAACAACGGCACGCAGCTCAAGATGGACGTCTACAAGGGCGGCGTCATCGGGTACAAGAACCCGCAGAGTCCGTACCGTTATGAAATCACCGCCAGCATGGGTGCGCGCCAAAGCTGGGCAAAGTATATGATCATTGATGCGTCCGGCAGCACGGATGCGGTCACAGTACAATTGAATACAACCAGCGGTATTCAGGATTATACGTTTGGCAGCGAATTTAATAACCCGTCAATCAGCAACAAGGATACAGCGGTTAATATCCCCGTTCAGATTAATGCAGCAAAACCGGGAACTGTAACGCTGACATTTCGCTTTTTTGTAGAGGATTCAAAGGGTAATCCTGTGGAATTGGATTACAAGCCCCGTGTGACAATTACGGTCGTCGATACCTCCCCAAGCGAGGATGCGACGCTTTCGTCGCTTGTTATGAAGGATCCGAAGGGTCAGTCGATCGATTTCGGCTTCACTCCGGAGGCGACACAGCCGTTTGAAATTAAGGTGCCGTTCAAGACGGAATCGATTACGTTGGAAGCGTTCCGCAACGACGACGCGGCCAACAAGATGATCGCCTATTACGCCTATCACCGGGATGGCGGATTGACGCCGGTTTATGGTACGGAGGACAATCCGGAAAAGGTGGAGGCCGGCAAGCCGACAGATAAGATTCCGTTAACCGAGAATGTCCCGGTTTACATTGAAGTGGCGGTGACGGCGCAGAATCCAAATTTTACAAAGACATATACGCTCCAGGTGACGCGGACTCCGGCCAGCACCGATGCAACGCTCTCCAACATCGAGATTTACGATGAGAGCGACACCGATATGAAAAACAACTATCTGAAGGACTTTAACCCTCTCCAGATGGACGGCTATATGATCGAAGTGCCGTATAAGACGGACTGGCTGCGTGTGAAGGTACCGACAACTGACCCAAATGCCGCCGTTCAGTGCGATCCAAAGCTGGAAAATAAGGTTTTGTTTGGCGATCCGGAATGGATCAGGCTCAGTAAAATGACGCCGAACGACCAGGGCGTGTATGTGCTGAAGGTCAAGGTTGTTTCTGAGCAGAGCATTGACCGTTCGGCAAATAAGCAGCCCGATTTTACGAAACCCGACCGCGAATACACCGTGCAGATACGCCGGCGCGATCCAAGCGATGTATCGACGCTGACAGAGTTGAAGGTATATGATACTGACGATAAACAGTTGACGCTTTCACCGGCCTTTACAGCGGCTCAGAGCGATTACACCCTGCGCGTTCCGTTTTCAACGTCAAAAATCAGGGCGTCGGTCAAACCGCAGGAGGATTCTGTCAGCCGTATCTTTGCAGTTTATGGACGCCGCGGCCAGAGCGATTACAAGAAGTGGAAAACTGTTGATATCAATCCGGACGGTTCGATCTCCAAGGATATTCCGGTAGACTTCATTACGGCGGCTTACGACCACGATGAAATCTGGATTGTTGTCGGATCCGAAATGGCATATGGTTATACGGAGCAGGAATTGATCAAGATGGTGATTGACGGCGACAAGTCGGAATATGTTTCGGTTTACCGTATACGTGTGGAGCGCGCCGAACCGAGCGACGATGCGACGCTGAAATCACTCGTAATCAATGACCAGGACGGCGTTGATACAAAGAAGATTTCGTTCAATCCGGATGTTGAGACGTATGAAATCAGCGTGCCTTATGAGACAAGAGAGGTTAGCTTTGTGCCGACAGCGAACCACGAGGGCGCGCGCATTAAAATCCAGAGCAATCGAGACAGTATTTTGCCAGGCGTTATACCGCCCAGATGGTACACTGTGAATAGTGGAACAGCGTCAAAGAACTTTGACTTGCCCTATGCGGTCGGCGATGCGACAACGACCTTTACAATCCGTGTTGAGGCGGAAAATTACGATTATGTTGACCCGCCTTCTTATAAAGAGTACATCGTCAAGATCACACGTGAGGAGCCGAGCCATGATGCATATCTGAAAGCGCTTTCGGCGACCAACACCGAGAATTGGCAGCCGGATCCGTTTATCCGGACAACGCTTAATTATGAGGCGACGGTCAAGGAGGGTTCGTCAACCGTAACCATTACAGCGACAACCAACCATCCGGGCGCGACGCTTACAATCAATGGAATGGCGGCTCAGAGCGGCGTCGCAAGCGATCCGATCGATCTGGTCGATATTTATACAACGATCGAGATTGTGGTGACTGCGCAGGACGGAACAACGAAGATGACCTATACGATCGAGTTCTATAACCAGAACCTGGTCGAAAAGACAAACAATGCGGATCTGCGCAGCCTCAAGGTCAATTATGGGTTGATGACGCCGAAGTTTAAGCCGGCAGTCACTGAATATGAGGTGACGGCCACGGAGGATACATATTCGGTCGATATCATCCCGCGCACGGACGACCGGCTTGCGACTTATGAGGTTTTCGCCGGGACCAGGAAGATAGGCGATTACAATAATAATTACGCCTTGGCGCTTGAGGATGGAGAAAATGAGGTGCGCATTGTCGTTACATCGCCGGATAAGACTGTGACGAAGGAATATACCGTCATGATCTACCGCAATGAGGAGGATAAGCTGAAAAATCTGACCCCGCTTGAATCAGAGGATGTCGATTATGAGGGCAGCGGCGACACAATCATCATTATGATTGACCAGTATCCGCGCATTGGAGCAAGCGTTTTTGAGGAATTGAAAAATTATCCGGACAAGACAATCATTTTCCAGGGCAACGATTATTCATTGGAATTTAAGGCATCCGATCTTGCAGGCCGCGTGATTCCCTCGACAGAGATTTACGATTTCCGCATGTCGTTCAGTCCGCCGGATGAACAGGAGGATGCGATCTGGGACATCATCGAGTCACGCAGCGGCAATGATGATCTCACCTCCAGCCGGGTTGTAATGGCGTACTTCCCGCATCACGGATCACTGCCTGCGACCGCGATCCTGCATATGTCCATTGGAAAGCGGTACGGTAATGAAACCATCTACTGGCATTATTACAACGAGGAACGTGATAGAATCGACTATTACGGACCGGTTCAGACAAACGCACAGGGCACCTTCGCGGTTAAGATCGACCATTTTTCGACCTATGTGATGACGGAGCGTCACTCCATCGTCGGCGCTGAACTGCGTGTGGGTGAAACCACATTGGCTCCGGACGGCGGATTTTTGAATGACGCGGCGGATATCGTCAAGGTCAATCCTTCGACGGGTGCCGCAAAGGAGTGTAAATGAAAAAGTTTCTTGTTGCAATCGGCGTGCTGCTGTTTGCAGCCGCTCTGGCATTCACCGGCTTTACATTGGTAAAAATGATTCAAAAACAGCAGGCTGCGCCGGCGTCGGCGCAGGATGACGCCGCATCAGCGGCGTCATCCACAGCCGTTGCTCTGCCGCAGCCGGAGCTTGGCGTTTACAAGCTGGTGGAAACGGAGATGGATCTGCTTGAGGCGCTCGATTACGAAATCAAGCAGAATCGGGATACGGTTGGCTGGCTGATTGTTCCGAACACTCAGATCAGCAACAGTGTTTTGCAGGCGCACGACAATACAGCGTATCTGCGGACAGATGAACGCCATCAGCCGAGTATTTACGGCTGCTATTTTGCGGATTATACTTGTTCTATCGGTCCGCGTGAGGTCCTTTCGCCAAACACGGTGATTTATGGACACAGTGATCTCAAGGATAATCCGGATGGCCCGCGCTTTTCACAGCTTTTTAAATTTACCGATCCAGAGTTCGCAAGGCAGAATCCTTACATTCAGTTTTCTACCATCGATGATTTTATGGATTGGGAAATCTTTGCGGTATTTTATCCAAATGTTGACATGAATTATATTGAAACAAATTTGTCCGGATCCGAGCTTGTTGCGCTGGCGAACGAAGCAAAGGCGCAGTCTATTTACGATTACGATGTGACGGTCGGTGAAACCGATAAGATACTGACCTTGTCCACCTGTACAGTCAAGTACGGATCAAATGATTATGAGCATCGGTTCGTGGTGATGGCAAAGTTGGTTCCGGAGGGGACGGAGAAAAAAGTAAATGCTGATCTGAAAGAAAAAACATCAACGGATCAACAAACGGAGGAATAAGCATGTTTTACGACTCTTTGGCCTTTCAGGCAATGAGAAGCAGCTTAAACGGTTTGGCGATTGAACAGAACATAATCCTGCACAATCTTGCCAACTATGAGACGCCCGGTTATAAAGCAAAGAGCGTCAAGTTTGAGGATGTGCTCAAGGAGTCCTCACGCAAGGACGGGAGCGGCCGGTATGATTTTAAAGCGACCGTTTTTGAGCAGGAGGATACGACGATGCGTCCCGATGGAAACAACGTCGATTCAGATGTCGAGAGCCTGAAGCTGTATGAAAATTATGTGCAGACGCTTTATCTTTATCAAAAGATCAGCGGTCAGTTTACCAACATGAACTATATTCTTGAGCAATCCGCCAAATAAGGAGGAAAAAATATGTCTTTCATGAAGTCGATGGATATTGTGGGATCGGCATTAACCGCGGAACGCTTTCGTATGGATACGATTCTGCAAAACATTGCAAACTCCAATACGACCCGAACACCAGAAGGGGAGCCTTACCGCCGCAAGCAGGTTGTGTTCCAGGAGCGCGCAATTGATTTTCAATCGGCGCTGGCCGACGCCTCTAACCGGATCGAGCGCGGCGGGGTGCGTGTGACCGAGGTTGTAGAAAGCCAACGCGATTTTACACCGGTATATGACCCCTCACATCCCGATGCAAATGAGGATGGCTATGTCATGTATCCAAATGTCAATTTGACTGAGGAGCGTGTGGATTTGATGGCCGCATCCAACGCGTATGACGCAAATTTGACGGCGCTCGCTGTCGTTAAATCCCTCGCTCTCAAGGCGCTTGAAATAGGGAAGGCTTAGGGTTGATTGCCTGATTGCACATTTCAGGCTCAAAATAAAAAGTCCGGTTGTATCCCCGCCCGTTTTCCGGGCGGGGTTCATAAATTTGTGAAAGGGGTTCGGCCTGTGAGAAACGGGATCGACACGGAATATTACGCGCAGCATATCCAGTGCACGCGCGATGCCAAAAGTGAGTGTCTGTATACGGTTCAACAATTGCTAGAGCTGTGTTTTGCGGCGCGCGAACATGGGATGCTGAAAATGGATGAGCTGATCAACGACCGTGTCCGCTATCCGGATGCTTTTTTGAGAAAGGCTGTCGCTTTGGTAATAGAGGTATCCAATCCGGATAATATCCGCGATGTGCTCCATAATTATATATTTACATCGAGCAATGTTGGAAATCAAAAGTTCCTAAATTGCATGATGATTACTGAGGCGATGATTGCGCTCAGCAGAGGTGAAGATCTCGACTACATTTTTACCTATTTGGTTCCATCTTTTTTCGGATTTGAATATGAGGCCGAATCTCGCAATATATACCAACAATTTAAGCAAAATTTGCGGACACGTGGAACATAGTGAAAGTCCATTTTACAAAAAAATAGCCGTCGCGGCTTTATTTGAACAAAGCAATGGTAATATAATCCTTGGGTTTGTTCTATAAATTAGGCGCGGCGGCTCTGGTATTTCTCCTGGAAACATTATATGCATATTTTTCATGAGCAAATATATGATATTTGATATAAAATTGTATATTTTTTCTGTAACAACACACCTCTGTTCTAAAAAGAGGTCGAATGAAAGAGAATCTTGTTAATTTTTCATGAAATTTGGGGCTAAAATGTATATATGGAGTTTTTAGGGATTGCTTTTTTGTTTCTAAAAATATATAGTATAACTGTGGATATTTTGTTACAAAGTCGTGAATAGGCGATTGCATTGAATTTGAGGGAATTCATATAGCTGTAAAAAATTGCATATACAATTTTTTGCTTATGTAACAAGTATAAATCTGTATATTTTGCGACAAATGACAGTTGCCTTTGATAAAAAACACAGCCCGTTCATAATATGGTAACAGATCCGTCGTAGATTTAGAAAGAGAGAAAGAGGGCGACATTAACAGAGTGGACTTCCGTTAGAGGAGGGGCGCCCGCTGTGTTTATGTCGCTGAAAGGATGGTTTATATGTTTATAGCGCCGATTCAGCCAATTGAAACATTTGAGGAGATGCGTGCGGGACAAAAGACAGCTTCCTCTGCATCCGGTATCCCTTTCGCATCGCTGTTGCAGGAGTCTTTGGATGAGCTGCGCAGAAGTCAGGCGCAGTCTGAGAAAGATTCGATTGATTTGGCGCTTGGACAGGGCGGGGATTTGCATACGATGATGATAAATTCGGCCGCACTTGATACGGCTGTAAAAACGACTGTTCAGCTGACCACACGTGCTGTGAGCGCATATAAGGAAATTATGCAAATGCAGGTTTGATTTCTTAATTTCATTGCTTTGGGCCGGCGCGGTCCCCAAGATCATGAAAAAGTTGGGTATGTGGCAGAATGAATGAGAAAATTAAAGATGGCGTAACCAAGGTGAAAACGTTTTGGACGGGACTTCCCAGGAAGAAAAAGATTATTTTTACTTCTTCGGCTGCGGGAATTGTCGTCATCGCTGCGGTGGTTGCATTGATTCTAAACCGTCCGTCAGGCAATCAGGTCCTTTTTCCCGATATGACGAGGGAGGAATCTCAACAGGTTTACGCAAAGCTGCAGGATATGGGCGTGCAGGCTGAAATCAACAGGGACGGACAGGTTGTAGTGCCTACCGAGGACTGGGACAATGCAATTTTTGAAATGGCGGCGCAGGGATATCCGAAGTCAGAACCGAATTATGATTTCTTTTTGAGCAACTCGGGTTGGACAAAATCGGAATTTGAACAGCGTCAGGTTTTGAAAATGCAGGCTGAGGATCGCATGCGTCAAATCCTGATGGGACAAGATGGAATCGAAAGCGCAGATGTGAGCTTTTCGATTCCTGAGACGAGCGATTACATATGGGATCAGAATAACAAAGAGGAAAGTACCGCTGCAATTACGATTAAAATGCGTAAGGGAGCGGAGCTTTCGCCTGAGCGTGTGCAGGCTGTTAAAAATCTGGCGGCATATTCTATCCCAAACTTGACGGCGGACAACGTTGTGGTTGTCGACGCCGCTACTGGCGTGCAGATGGAAGCTGCGGACGATGAAAGCGCTTCGATGTTCAGCGACAAGCGTTTAGAGTTTGAGCGGCAAATTGCGCGCGGCATTGAGGACAATATTATACGAATCCTTTCCCCGCGTTATGGGGTTGACGGCGTAACGGCTGTCGCGCGTGTGGAGCTTGACTATGACAAGATGAAAACGGAAACCCGCCAGCTCACCCCGGAGGATACTGGCAAGGGCGTTATGACGCATTTTGAGGAGCAATTTTCCCAAAACGGTCAGGTCGCTGCCGAGGGCCTTGTAGGTGAGGAAAATAATACAGATGTTCCAAAATATCCGAACCAGGTGGGTGCAGGCGACGGAACGACAAGCGATTACAGCAACAGCATTGATTATGACATCGGCTATGTTCTGACACAGATTGAAAAAGGCGAGCCTATCTTAAAGAGCGCTACTGTGGGCGTTGTCGTCAATGATTCGGCGTTTGATGATCGTAAGAAAGAAGAATTGACCGATCTGATTTCCAAAAGCGTCAACATCCAGCCGGAAAATATCAGTGTGACAAATCTTGACTACCCTGAGCCTGAGACACAGCAGACAGGTGGCGCAGGAGAGGGCGATGGCGCTGCCGGCAACAGCATCCTGCCAATTATCGGCGTGGGGGCGCTGCTCCTGTTGTTGATTTTGATTCCGATCATCCTTCTGCTCCTGCGCAGGCGCAAAAAGAATAAGGTGCATGCTGCCGAGCAGGCCTTGATTGACGCTGAAAAAGAACGTCAGGCTCAGATGGAACGTGAGATTGCGGAGCACAAGCTGATGCTTCAGAATGAGGCGCTTGCGAGCAAAAATGTCAAGGAAGACGCGATCATGCAGGAAGTGCGCACGTTTGCAGAGCAGAATCCTGAGATTACGGCGAATCTTATCAGCTCCATGTTGAGGGAGGACGATTGATTTGGCGACAAAAAGCAAGCTGACAGCTTTGCAGCGTGCGGCAGTCATCATCATTTCTCTTGGTGCGCAGCGCGCTTCGGACATTTATAAATTTTTGAAAGAGGAAGAAGTTGAACAGCTTTCCCTCGAAATCGCAAAAATGGACCGCCTCTCCGAGGAGGAGATGCAGGAAACCATAGAAGATTTTTATGGGCTGTGCGTAACGCAGAAGGTTATCAACGAGGGCGGCACCATTTATGCCCGCGATGTCCTTGAGAAGGCGTTTGGGCCGGAGCAGGCCGCTTCGTTCATGGCACGCATTTCTAAGTCCCTGAAAACACAGGCGTTTGAATTTATCCGCAAGGCGGACTATAAGAGTCTTCAGATGATCCTGCAAAATGAACATCCGCAGACGATTGCGCTGGTGCTCTCCTATGCGCGTTCCGACCAGGCTTCAATGATCATCGCCGAGCTGCCCAAGCATCTCCAGATCAATGTCATTAAGCGCATCGCAGATCTGGGCGGTGTAATGCCTGGAATTGTCGCTATTGTTGAGGAAACCTTGCAGAAACGCTTTGCCTCGATTATTTCCACCGATCAGATGGAGGTCGGCGGTGTGCCTTACATTGCGGACATCATGAATCATGTCGACCGCAGCACGGAAAAGTATGTCTTTGACGAGTTGTCCGAAAACGATCCGGAACTTGCCGAGGAGATCCGCAAGCTGATGTTTGTGTTCGAAGACATCGCAAATCTCGACAGCATGGCTGTACAGCGTTTCATCCGCGAGGTCGATACAAAGGATCTGGCGATTGCGCTCAAAGCCTCGAACGAGGAGGTCAAGGAGGTTATTCTGCGCAATATGTCTTCGAGAATGCGCGAAACCATCGAAACCGATATCCAGTACCTGCATAATATCAGGATGCGTGATGTTGAGGAAGCGCAGCAGAAGATTGTCGGCGTGATCCGTCAGCTTGAGGAGAGCGGTGAGATTGTCATCGCCCGCGGAAAGGACGATGAGATCATTGCTTAAGGTGATTAAGCCGGGTAATGCCGTCTGTTCTGACGACGTTGTGCTGATTGCAGATATGCCCGCGCCGCCAAAGCCAAAGCCGGTTGACCCGCCGGACCAGGACAATCCCGAAGCATTGGCGCCGGAGCTGGCGCAGGAGACAATTGAGAAGGAAACGGTTCATACTGCCGAACAGGAGGCGGAGCTTCTTTCTATCCGGCGCGCCCGCGAAAATGCGGAAGAAATTTCGCAGAAAATTCTTCGCCGTGCCCGTCAGGAACGTGATGAAATGCTTGAAAAGGCGCGTGCCGACGCTGCTTTCTTGAAAGAGCAGGCAGCGAAGGAGGGACGGGAAACAGCCTATGAGCAGATGAAGGCAAGCATCGACGATTGTTTGCAGCAGGTTTCCAGCCTGCTTGATGATCTTCAGCTTCGCCAGCGCCAATTTATTCAGAAATACAGCGACGGATTGAGCATGCTGGCTGTGGACATTGCTGAAAAGGTGCTCAACATGCGCATTGTGCGTGATGACAGCGAAATGATTGAGCTTGTGCACCAGGCTGTTTCCTCCGTTAAGAACGCGGATTGGATTTCTGTTGAAGTTTCAGATAAGATGCAGGGATTGATTGAGCGCCTCGAAACGGAATTTGCACAGCAGGCGGCCGGAGGGCCGCGCGTGGACGTGATGGCAGTTGACGCGCCGGTGGGTACCTGTGTATTGCATACACCGGAGGAGGTTATTGACGCATCTGTTCCTGTGCAGATCGAAAATGTACGGGAGCTGTTCGGACAGATTAAATAACGAACCGGGGAGGTGGGGCTTTGGCTGGAGTGGTGGATATTGCACCTTATCGCAGAGCGATCAGGTTAAACGATTTATATGCGCATTATGGAAAGGTTGAAAAAATCGTCGGTATGATGGTGGAGGCGACAGGCGTTACATGCAATATCGGTGATGTCTGCAACATCCAGATTGACGCAAACAACAGCATTCTTGCCGAAGCGGTCGGGCTCAAGGGAAATTCTGTACAGCTTATGCCGTATCAGGACGTTACAGGCATTGGCTTTGGCAGCGTAGTGATCCCGACGGGCCAAAGCCTGACGCTCCACATGAGTGATGAGCTGATCGGCCGCACGGTTGATGCGATGGGTAATCCAATCGACGGTGGGCCTGCATTTCAATCGGGTGAGAGTTATTCAATCAACGGAACGTATTCCAACCCTATGGACCGCCCGCCGATTACTGATGTGATTGAAATTGGAATTAAAGCAATCGATGGCCTTTTGACAATCGGAAAAGGCCAGAGGATGGGGATTTTCGCAGGAAGCGGCGTTGGAAAAAGCACATTGATGGGTATGATCGCCCGCAATATCAAGGCGGATGTCAATGTTATCGCCCTGGTGGGGGAACGCGGCCGCGAGGTTGTCGAGTTTATCAACCGCGACTTGGGTCCGGAAGGCGTCAAGCGTTCGGTGCTTGTTGTCGCAACATCCGACACGCCTGCGATGATGCGTTCCAAATGTGCGTTGACCGCGACCGCGATTGCGGAATATTTCCGCGATCAGGGCAAGGACGTGCTCCTGATGATGGATTCATTGACGCGCTTTTGCATGGCGCAGCGTGAAATCGGATTGAGCGTTGGAGAGCCGCCGGTCGCACGCGGTTATACGCCTTCAATTTATTCGGCGCTTCCCAAGCTTCTCGAACGTTCCGGAAACTTCGAGCACGGTTCCATCACGGGCATTTATACGGTACTCGTCGAGGGTGACGATACAAACGAACCAATTTCAGATACCGTGCGCGGTATTGTGGATGGACATATTGTTCTGTCGCGCAAGGTTGCCATGAAGAACCATTATCCGGCCATCGACGTACTTGCGAGTATCAGTCGCTTGATGGCCGGCATTGCCACACCAGAGCATAATTTCGCGGCAGGCAGGCTGCGTGCCATGCTTTCAATTTATCAGGAAAATCAGGACCTGATTTCCATTGGCGCCTATAAAGGCGGCAGCAACCCGGAGCTTGACGAAGCGATGCGCCATATTGATCAGATCAACAAGCTGCTCCAGCAGGCTGTCGATGTCAAAGTCGATTTTAACGATACTATCCAGATGATGTTGGATATTATAAAGTAGGCTTGTGCAGTCGGAGTGATTGAGTGAAGGAGGATATGTGAAAATGAAGAAATTCAAATTCACTTTGGGCCGGATGCTCGATTATAAGGACCAGCTGTTGGACGAGGAAAAAAATAAGCTTGCGCTGCTGCGCAAAAAAAAGCAGGAGATTGATGACCATATTGAATCGCTGCTGCGGGAGCTTGATAAAATTTCAGTGACGATGCGGCAGGAGCAGGAGCGTGGAATTACAGCGTTCCAATTGTTGTCGTATGAGTCGCAAAGGACCAATATTCGCCGCCAGATCGAGCAGCTTAAAAAGGAACAGGCACTGGCAAAGCTGGAAGTCAAGCGTCAGGTACAGGTGGTTGTACAGGCGACACAGGAGGTTTCAAAGCTGGATAAACTCCAGGATAAGCAGCTTGAAGAATATAGGAAGATGGTGATGAAGGCGGAGGAGCTTGAAATCGAGGAATTCGTCTCGTCACGGCGCATTGTGACCCAGTCGCAGGCGCAGGAATAAACGTATAAAATCCACTGAAAGGAGGTGAAAACAAGATGAATCAATTGGCAATACAGGATGCAGTCATGACAAACAGCAGTGCGGTCAAAGGGCTGCGAGAACTGTTTGGACAGCAGGCGGCCGGCTCCGACGCGTTTGCGGCGCTGATCCAGCAATTGCTCGGCGGAGCCGGAGATGAAGAAAATTTTGCGATGCTGATGCAGCAGATGGACGCGGTTCAAAAGCAGGATGAGGAGGAAGGCACAGATCTTGCTATGCAGATGATGGCGGAGCTGTTGCTTTCAGGAAATCCCCAGGCACAGGAGCTGTTGAGCCAGATGGGTATTGAGCTGACGCCGGAGCAGGCTGCTGCGGCCGGAAATGTCGGCCGGCAGAATATGCTGATTCCTGCGCCGGTGCAGCAGGAGCAGCCCAAGGGCGAGCAGGAGGAGCCGGTTGTCTTTGAGGTCGTTTCAGAAACACGCCGGGCGATGGGACATCCGCAGGATGGCAAGAGCGCGGATATGTCGCTTATGCAGGGCCGCGGAAATTTCCAAAGCGCGATCTATGAGGCGCGCCAAAAGCTGGCGAGTACGGCGAGCGAACGCATGTCCGAGCCGATCGATGTGGATGCTTTGCAGGCCCAGGTGGATGCGCGTCGGTTTGAACCGGCTGTCAATGTCCAAAAGGCAGAGCAGGCGCCGCAGCCGGAGGCCCGTAATATTTTGGAGCAGTTGAAAACGGGCATTCAGGAAAACTATGCGGCAAACAGGGACGAATTTGTCGTCAAGCTCAAGCCGGATGGCCTTGGTGAAATCACAGTCAAGCTGGTTCAAAAGGAAAACAGCATTGCATTGAGTATTCTCGCGTCAAGCCCGCAGGTGGCCAGGCTGATCAGCAATGAAGTTGCGGCACTGCAAAATGCGCTGCGTCCCTTGCAGGCCGAGGTCACACAGATTTCGGTGGCGCCGCAGGCCGCAGAGGCTGCCGCGCAGTATGCAGCGTTCAATGAGGATGGATATCATCACCAGCAGTTCGGCGGTCAGGAGCAGTCTCATGCATCACACAGAGGTGCGCGGATGGATGATTCGATCGATGAAATTTCCATGCAGCCGGAATTGCTTGTCGAGGATGACAATCTGGATGTCTACATTTGATGAAGGGAGGTCGGGCGAATTATGTCTTCAGTTTCAGGCGCGGGCGGCTTTCGGGACGAATGGATGAATAATATTATGAATTCGGACGGAAAGACAAACAGCACGCAGAGTACAACACAGACAGGACAGGTTTGGAACGCCGTGTTCGAGGATGAGAACGATATGGGCGTTTCCGTGGACGATTTTCTCAATCTGATGGTCGCGCAACTGCGAAATCAGGATTTCATGAATCCGGTGGACGACACGCAGTATGTCACACAGCTCGCACAATTTGCGACGATGTCGCAGATGCAGGAGCTGGCCGCAAACATGAAAAACAATTATGCGCTTTCACTCGTTGGTACGAACGTCACGGCCGCCAAATTTGCGGTCAGCGGCGCGCTGATTAAGGAAACCGGGCCGATCAGCAAGGTATCGCTTGTTGATAATTCCTACCAGATTACAGTCAATGGCCAGACGTTCTCGCTGTCGGAGATCATGGAGATCAACAATTCTGAATCTTCCGGTTCGACAAACGATAAAAACGACCAGATGGCCTATCTTGTCTCACTGATCGGAAAGAATGTAACCGTGAAGCATGATGGCGATACCATCACGGGAATTGTCGAGGAAATCTCCACAGAGGACGGCTACAAATTGATGATCGACGGCGAGTGGTATTCGCTTGACGAGGTAACCGGCGTTGGGTCGGCCGACAAGGACGATGCGGATGGGGAAGATTCGGGCAGCGCTGAGGAAGCGGCCGAGACGCTTTATTTTAGAGCGTTTTAAAGTACCCGGGAAAGGAGTGGGATGATGGACAGCTACCTGATGCAAAGCAGGCTGTATATGCCGGTTGTTACCGGTACGCCGGCGGTGCGGCCAGCATCCCCGCAAAAGGAACAGGCTCCTCAAAGCCAGGAGTCGTTTAAAAAGATTCTTGACGAGCAGGTTGCCAAAACCAGCAATTTGTCCTTTTCCAAGCATGCGGCCGCACGTGTGCAGGAGCGGAGCATCACACTCAGCCAGGACAGCCTTGCGAGGCTCGATGAAGGTGTGCGAATCGCACGTGAAAAGGGAATGGACGATACGCTGATTATTGTTGATTCAACAGCATTTATTGTCAGCGTAAAAAACGGCACTGTGATCACAACGCTTGGCGGAAATGATCTGCGCGGCAGTGCGATCACAAATATCAATGGAACCGTAATTGTTTGACTGGACCTGATGGGGGTCAACGCGGGCTTTGATCGATTGATAAGCCCGCCGGTTCCGAAAAAGGAGATTTTTTGATATGGTTAGATCCATGTACTCTGGCGTGGCGGGTATGAAATCCCACCAGCAGCGGATGGACGTAATTGGTAACAATATTGCCAACGTCAATACATATGGCTTTAAATCGAGCCGTGTTACCTTCCGCGATATGTTTTATCAGAATATCCGCAACGCGTCGGCCGGTACGTCCACGCGCGGCGGTGTCAGCCCGTCGGGGATCGGCTACGGCTCCCAGATTGCGAGCATCGATAAGCTGATGACACAGTCGTCGATGACTTCAACCGGACAGCCGCTTGACTGCGCCATTACAGGAGACGGCTTCTTCCAGGTACAAGACAGCGACGGAAATATCTTCTATACGCGTGCCGGAATGCTCGATATTGACCAGGCGACAGGTTATCTGGTTGATCTGAACGGTTATTTTGTACTCGGTACCCAGGGGCCGGATGTCATTGGCAAAGCGCCGGGCAACAGCAAAATTCAGGTAAAGCTCGATCCCCTCGAGGCAGCAGCCGGTTCCAAGACCGAAACCATCCAGAATGTCGAGTACATATTGAGCGCCACAAACTATACGACGGCCGGAAACGTTAATTTCAACTTCTCGCTCGACAACGAGATGCCGACTGGTCAGAATATACGTGTTGTGGTAGACGGCAACAGCATCGCTGTCAAGGTCAATCCAACCGCACAGTTTGCCAGCTTGTCCGCATTTATGGACGAGGTTAACAAGGCGATTACAGACGCGCGCGGCGGCGTGGAGCATCCGGCTGGACTTTTCACGATCACGGCCGATCCAGAGCCGGCCGGACCGCTCACCGGTGAGCAAATTGTTAACAGCGACAGAGGACCGACTGGTGGAAAAATCGTATTTGATGGCGCTTTGAAGACCGGGTATGCTGTTAAAAGCTACGGTTCGGCATTCAGCGCGAGCGGAAACTTGACGTTTGAAATCCAGCGTACAGCGCCGGCGAATAATACGACGGCTCCGGACAGTGCAGATTCCCGCTACACAGTCACCGTGACCGGTACGAATGCCGCGGGCCAGGCAGTTACTTATACAATGGCTGATTTGACCTATGCGCAGTTGACGAATTCAGCTGGCGTACATCTGGTGAATAATGCTGCCGGTGCGGACCCGAATGATAGCTTTGACCTGCGTATTCCGTCTAGTTTTTATGAAAAAAATGACAACGGTACTCCTGATAATCCTGCTGATGACACTTATACGTTTCCGGCCGCAGGCACAGCGCTTGGCACTGCGACGCCGCAGACGCCTTCCGGGAATATCGGTCTTGGTAGCAAGGATTTCCTGCTTGAGGGCGGCACTGAAGGCGGTCCGCAGTCGCTGATGAATCTGACCGGCATCGCAATTGGCGCCGACGGTATCATCCGTGCGCAGAACGCCGGAAAAGATATCATTGTCGGGCGTATCGATCTTGCAAACTTCGATAATCCGCAGGGCCTTGACCAGGCAGGCAACAGTTATTTCACTGCGACCGACAATTCCGGCAAGGCGAAATATGCAGTTCCCGGTGAGGATGGCACAGGCGCGCTAAAAAACAGCGCGTTGGAGATGTCCAATGTCGATCTTTCACAGGAGTTTTCAGACATGATCGTAACACAGAGGGGCTTCCAGGCGAATTCCCGTTTGATTACGGTATCGGATACCATGCTTGAAGAACTAATTAATCTCAAACGTTAATTTTTTGTAATTTGCCGCGTGCCGAAGGGCCGGCCCTTCGGCGCGCAGGCAAACGGATATGAGCCTTCATATCCGTTTGCCTGCGCGCGATCAACACGCATCGTATGTCTGTTTATTGCGGATGGAAAGAAAACATGGAAAGAAGGAAAGAACCATGATCGTTGTTACCAAGCTCAAGGGTGAAAGATTTGTCTTGAATTGTGATTTAATTGAAACCATTTCTGAAAATCCAGACACGACGATTTCCCTGACAAATGGGGACCTGTATATTGTACGCGAGTCGATGCAGGAAGTAATTGACAAAACCATTGATTTTAAACGGAAAATCTATCAGAGGTTTTGATTATTCCCGTAATTAAGTTATAAAGAGGATGAGACAAACGTATGGATTTTTTGTCTGTTTTAGGATGGCTCGGCGGCATAGGAGTTATTTTATTTGGAATTGTTTTTGACGCAGATACAGGAATCGTTTGGGAAAATCTGAAAAATTTTTATGATGCTCCCAGTATCGCGGTTGTGCTCGGCGGCGTTATTGTCGCTTTGATGGTTTCTTTCCCATTCAGTATTTTCAAGAAAATTCCGCGGCATCTGAAGATCATTCTTTTTCCCACCAAGTTTGTGCCGCAGGATTATATTTCACAGATTGTCGAGCTTGCTACTGAAGCGCGCATCAACGGATTGCTTTCTTTGGAAGGTAAGTTGCAGGATGACGGTGACAAAAAGAAGGGGAAAAAAAGCGACCCATTTTTGCGCAACAGTATGATGCTGATTGTCGATGCGGTAGACCCGGAAAAGGTCAAAACGCTTTTGGAGACAGAGCTTGATTACCTCGATGAACGCCATGCGCAGGACCGTGCCTTTTATGATAAAGCTTCGGCCTATGCACCGGCCTTCGGTATGATCGGTACCTTGATGGGTCTAATCAACCTGTTGAAAAGTCTTGATGATCCCGATGCGATCGCCCCGGCTATGGCGTTGGCGCTCGTTACGACCTTCTATGGTACTATTCTTTCCAATCTGATCTTTACGCCGATTTCAAATAAGCTGCGCGTTCGCCATGAAGAAGAATATTTGTGCAAAATGATCGTCGTTGAAGGTGTTCAGGCGATTCAGGCGGGCGACAACCCAAAGTTTATTGAAGAAAAGCTGACGCAGCTGATTCCAGGATTCCTTGCAGCCAAGGGCCTTTCTAAAAAGGGCAAAAAAGGTAAAAAAGATGAGTAAAGGCGGTATATTGCATGAAGAAGAAAGTTAGGCCGCCAGAGGATACCGGAACATGGATGAATACATATTCCGATCTTGTTACACTGCTATTGACGTTTTTTGTTTTGCTGTACAGTATGTCGTCTGTCGATGCTGAAAAATGGGAAATGATTGTCAAAGCATTTTCGAATCCTGGTGATGATACACAGCAGGTCGTCATTGGAAATGCGCAGGATCAGGGCGATCAGCTTTTGACCGCCACCGGCGATATGCCGCCTCCCGGCGACAAGGAGTCGTTGGAGCGGACCGATCAACAGATGCCGGCCAATTTTGATGAATTGTATGAATATTTAAAGTCTTATGCAGCCTCTCAGGGCATGGAGGATTCTGTTCAAATTTCCAAGGGAGACGGCAGAGTTTATATCCGGTTCCAGAATAACCTGTTCTTTGCGCCGGACAGCGCGGCGATTTTGGCGGATGCATATCCTCTGCTCGATTTTCTTGGCGATTGTTTGAATGCGGTTGATGATGAAATTCTGCTTGTCAATATCAATGGTCACACAGCGGCTGTTCCCAATGGTGAAACCTATCAGGTGTCCGACTGGATGCTTTCCAGTGAACGCGCAAGCAATATTGCGATTTATCTTGATGATAAAAAGGATGTCGATCCAAAGAAGCTGCGTCCGATGGGATACGGAAAAAATTTCCCAGTCGCGGACAACGATACGATCGCAGGACGCGAGGAAAATCGCCGTGTTGATATTGTGATTATCAGCAATCAGTCGAGTTTGACACAGAATGATGCAATGTATAAAGAGTTTGAGGGCTTGTTTGATCCGACCAAGTTCCCCGAGTCGGGCGGCGTTGATGATCTTTTGATTCCAAGCGACCCGCTCTTGGATGGTGAGGCGGCTTCAAGCGCCATATCCAATAACCAGACAACGCCTACACCGCTGGATGTGTCTGGTACGGATACGGATGTCAGTACAACAAACAGTTAGGAGCGAAACAGATGCCAGAGCAATTATCACAAGCTCAGATAGACGCACTGCTGAAGAAAATGAGCTCCGGTGAAGTCGCTGTCGAAGAAAAGCAGACCATCAAAGAGTATGATTTTAAATCGCCTAAGAAGTTCACGAAAGAACAGCTCAAGGCAATGGACGGCCTTCATGAGACGTTTTCGCGGCTGCTCTCCTCATATTTGTCAGGGATTTTGCGCATAGGATGCGATGTGCAGGTTCTGCAGATTGACGAGGAACGCTATTATGAATACAATAACGCGCTGCCTGATACGGCTTTGATCGGTATCGTGGGGATGGATCCGGAGGGGGAGGATTATTCCGAGGGGACGATGATCATTGACGTTTCAACGACGATGGGCTTCTACCTAGTGGATCGTCTGCTCGGCGGCTCTGGAGACGATTTCAATTTCACACGTGATTACACCGAAATTGAGATGGCGATCATCCACACAATTTTTAAGGAAATCGTCGGAAAGCTGGAGGATTCCTGGAAAAACAGCATCGAGGTCAAAATGACGTTGGACAGCATAGAAACAAATTCCCGTCTGCTTCAGATCTTTGCGCCAGAGGATACGGTCATCATCGTGGTCATCAATATTAAAGCAGGAAAGCTGAATGCGACGATGAGTATCTGTATGCCGGCCGACAATATGGAGGAAATTATCGATAAGTTCAGCATGAAGTACTCCAAATCGAATCGCCGCACAGATCCTGAAAAAGAGCAGATGCGCAAAGAGGTGCTGTTGCGCGGCGTCTGCGATACAGACCTTCCAATCAAAGCGACATTTGACCAGTTTAAGATGGATCTAAAGGATATTTTGCAGTTGCAGCCATCAGATATCATTCCTCTGAACAAAAAAATTACGGATGATATCCAGGTAACGCTGGATGGCCTGCCGTGGTTTACGGCAAAGCTTGGTGAGACGAAAAAGAAAAAAGCGATCAAGCTCAATAAGATCATAGTAGAAACCAGGAAATGAGGGAAACCAATGAGTGAAGAATTGCTTCAGAAGGAAGTGTCTGTGCCGTCCATTAGCATGATGGAACAGGACGCGATCGGCGAAGTGCTGAATATCAGCATGGGTTCGTCCGCGACTGCGGTTAGCAGCCTGTTGGATCGACAGGTTAATATTTCCACACCATCTGTCAGTGTGCGTGAATTTCATACGCTTGATTACAGTGCGATGGAACCGGCGCTGATCGTTAAAATTGAATATGTGGAAGGTATCTCAGGAAACAATGTGATGGTTTTCCGTCAGCGTGATATCCAGATTATTTTGAACCTGTTAATGGGCAACGACGATCCGCCGTCTGATGACTTTGAGTTTGATGAGTTAAGCATGAGCGCGGCCTGCGAGGTTATGAACCAGATGATGGGCGCGGCGGCAACTGCTCTTTCAGAATTTTTAAACCGTGTCGTCAATATTTCAACGCCGACCGCGTCTGTTGTGACCTCAGAGGATTCTTACCGCGATGCAATCGGTGTTCAGGAGGGCGATGAGATCGTCGCCGTTTCCTTCCATATCGATATCCAGGATGTTATGAACAGCGATTTTGTCAGCATCCTGACATGCAGCTTGGCCAAAGAGATTGTCGAACAGATCATGGGCAATAATCAGGAGTCCCTGGAAAATATCCATGCTCCGGCGCAGCCGCCAGCGGCCGTTGCCGCACAGGAACAGTCTGCCACATCACCACAGTCGGCCATGCAGCCGCCAGCTGCCGCCGCTGCACCGCAGCCGCCTGTGACACAAGCCGCTCCCCCTCAGCCGGCCATGCAGCAGCCGGCGCCGGCTGCTATGGATATGACTGCGCAGCAGCAAGCGATGCAGCAGGTCGGAATGCAGCCCGCATATGGAATGCCGCCATATGGCCAGATGCCGTATGGTTATCCGATGTATCCAATGCCGCCATATCCGCAGCAGGCTTATGGTATGCAGGAACCGCAGCCGGCTACACAGAAGCCAATCAATGTACAAAATACACAATTTCCGCAATTTACAGTTCAACAGACAGATTCGCCCACATCAAACGCCAATATGGATCTGTTGATGGGTGTTTCGCTTGATGTCTCTGTTGAGATTGGTCAAACAAAGCGGAAGATTAAGGATATCATTGATTTTGGACAGGGAACGGTTATTGAACTGAACAAACAGGCGGGAGCGCCTGTTGATATCGTTGTAAATGGCCGCCTGCTTGCACGTGGCGACGTTGTAGTGATTGATGATAACTTTGGCGTGCGGATTACCGAGATTGTCGGCACAAAGGAATTAATGGAGAGTCTGAAAGAAGATGCCGTTTAAGCGGTTTCTGATTTATCAATAACATTTGATTAAAAGGAGTTTTCGAATATGGGTATGGACAGTAAAATTATGTTGGTTGATGACGCTGCGTTCATGCGTATGACCATCAAAAACTGCCTGACAAAAGCGGGGTATACAAATTTGATTGAAGCCGGAGACGGCGCGCAGGCTGTTGATACATTTGCAAAAGAGCATCCTGATCTTGTGATTATGGATATTACAATGCCGAATAAGGATGGAATTCAGGCGCTTCAGGAGATCAAGGCGATCGATGGCGGCGCAAAGGTTGTCATGTGCTCTGCGATGGGACAGGAAGCGATGGTTGTCCAGGCGATTCAGTTTGGCGCGCTTGACTTTATTGTGAAGCCTTTTAAGCCGGACCGTATTTTGCAGACTGTTTCAAAAATTCTGGGATAACCGGAGCGTTACATGGAAACTGCCAACCAGTTACAAAGTGTTCTGTCCATGATCGGCGCATTGGTCATCTTCATATTGATCTTGGTACTTGCATATTTCGCTACAAAGTATATCGGCCGGCGGTATGGAACCACCGGAGCCAGTGGCGGCCGGTATGTCGAGGTATTGGAACGGGTTGCTTTTGGCCCGGATCGGGCGTTGTTTGTTGTCAGGGCGGGGGGAAAGATTCTTTTGCTTGGCGCAACAGCGCATCATGTTGAGCTGATTACAGAGCTTGACGCTTCCCTCTTTCCGGAGCGGTCTGATGCGCCGGAAACGCATACCGATTTTTCAGTGATGCTTCAGGCGTTCTTAAAAAATGGACGCGGCGCAAAGTCAAAGGATGAGAAGGATAAAACAGATGGATAAAGTGAAACGGGAAAAACGGGCGCTGAAAAAGCATCTCAGGCGCTTTTTACTTTCATCGTTGATCACGGGGCTGCTATTGCTTGTATGCTGCACAATCACCGCACATGCGGCGCCGATGGTGACGGTGGATCTTGGAAGCGGCGATGCGTCAGGAAACGCATTTGGCCTTATCGACATGCTGTTTGTTGTGACACTGCTCGCCCTTGCTCCATCGATCCTGATCATGATGACAAGTTTCACACGTATCATTATTGTGCTGTCGTTTCTGCGGAACGCACTCGGCATTCAGCAAACGCCTCCGAATCAGGTGCTTATTGGCCTCGCGTTGTTTTTAACGCTGTTTATCATGTTTCCTGTGATTAACCAAATTAATGAGGAGGCTTATCAGCCTTACCGTCAAGGTCAAATTACTCAAGAGGAGGCAGTAACACGTGGGATCAGGCCGTTGAAGGAATTTATGATCCGCCAAACACGTACCGATGACGTCAACCTGTTCCTTTCCATTGCAAATGACAAGCGGCCGCCCGAACAGGCGATCACCATTCCGGAGGATTTGACGGAACTGGGGATGGAGATCGTAATCCCGGCCTTTATTACCAGCGAGCTAAAGCAGGCGTTTATGATCGGCTTTTTGCTGTTCATCCCGTTTTTGATTATCGATATGGTGGTATCAAGCACATTGATGTCCATGGGTATGGTGATGCTTCCGCCATCTATGATCTCTCTGCCCTTTAAAATCATGATGTTTGTTATGGTAGACGGATGGGGACTACTGCTTGGAAATCTCGTGCGTGGTTTCAGATGAAAATAGCCGGTAAGGAGGGGGACGAATGACGCAGGAACAGGTGATGAGTATTTTCCAACAGGCGATCATACTGGCTTTTAAGCTGGCGGGACCGCTGTTGGCCGTCAGCATCATCATCGGTCTTGTGATCGCAATATTCCAAGCTGCGACACAGATCCATGAACAAACCTTGACCTTTGTCCCCAAAATCGTGGCAATTGCGCTGATGATGCTGTTGCTGGGACCATGGATGATCACAATGCTCTCGGATTTCATGCAAAACCTGTTTGGCATGATTCCAACGCTTTAACCTATGCTTGATTCTGTGATGGCGGGGCTGCCCGCATATATGCTTGTGTTTGTACGGATGGCCGCCATGATTGGGACGAATCCGCTTTTGTCGCGGCGCAATGTGCCTGCCGCTGTACGCGCAGGGCTGACTGCGCTGTTGACGTTTCTGATTGCTCCAGGTCTGACAGTTGCGCCAATGGACCAAATGACGCTTGTATTGGCGATGCTCAAGGAGTTTTTGGTTGGCTTTGCCTGCGGTTATGTATTTCAAATTTTTTATTATATGCTTTTTTTTGCGGGCGACGTGATGGATATGCAGTTTGGCCTGTCGATGGCTAAGGTGTTTGATCCCGGCACGAATATGCAGGTATCTGTTTCCGGCAATTTTCTGAATATTTTGTTTTCACTGTTTATCTTTGCAACAAACAGCCATTTGTTGCTTGTGCGTATTTTTGCGACTTCCTTTCAGATCGTTCCGGCGGGATTTACGCCTTTTTCACCGCATGTCTCCGGATATATAGCTGATCTTTTTATCGAGGCGTTTTCGCTTGCGCTTCGCTTGGCTCTGCCCTTTATCGCAGTGGAGTTTGTGCTGGAAGTATCGCTCGGTATTTTGATGAAGCTGATCCCGCAGATTCATGTCTTTGTAATCAATTTTCAACTCAAGGTTTTTTTAAGCCTGGTGATGCTCCTGACCTTTGCGGCTCCGCTTTCATCATTTCTGGACAATTATATGAATTACATGCTTGAATGCATTCAAAAGGTTCTGTGGACCTTTACAGGCTGATATAACGTGATGTCGAAAAGGGGGGATACGGTACGGCGGGAGAGAAAACAGAGAAGGCAACACCCAAACGAAGAAAGGACGAACGAAAAAAAGGTAATGTTCTTCAAAGCCGTGAGATTGTCGTTGTTTTTTCGTTGATAACGACTTTTTATGGATTTCAACTGCTGTGGCCGCTCTCCTATGGAACGCTTAAACGTGCCCTGACATCGTTTATTGGCATGACCTCGTCGATCGACCGCATTGGTATGCAGGAAATCCGCATCTATTTTATGCAGGGTTGCTTATTTTTTGTGCTTTCTGCATTGCCGCTATTGTTGATCTGCGGTTTGGTTGTAGTTATCTGTACGGTAGCACAGACACGCGGTCTTTTTACCATGAAGGCTGCCGCTCCGAAATTTGGCAGAATGAATCCCCTACAGGGTATTAAAAAGATGTTTTCTCTGCGAGGGGTCGTCGAGCTTTTAAAATCGATTGTTAAGATTATCATCTTAGGTTATATCATTTATAATTCTCTTGGCGAACAGTTCTTTTTCATGCCTCGCCTGATGGATATGAGTCTTGAACAGGCGTTGGCTTTTACAGGAAACATCATTCTTGATATTGCTAAAACGGCAGCGATTGTAATGGTGTTTGTCGCGGGATTTGATTATCTCTACCAGTGGTGGGACTTCGAAAAGAATCTGCGCATGAGCAAGCAGGAATTAAAGGAAGAATTTAAACAGACCGAAGGCGACCCGCAGGTGAAAGGAAAAATTAAGGAACGCCAACAGCAGCAGGCGCGTCAGCGTATGATGCAGAACGTTCCAAATGCGGATGTCGTCATCCGAAACCCGACGCACTATGCCGTGGCGATTCAATATAACCCGCATCAGAACAATGCGCCTGTTGTCATTGCAAAGGGCATGGACAGCTTGGCCTTGCGGATTGTCAAGGTTGCACAGGAGCATGACATCATAACAATGGAAAATAAGCCGCTGGCACGCGGTCTCTATGAAACGGTTGACCTGGATCGGGAAATACCGGAACAGTTTTACCAGCCGGTTGCCGAGGTGCTGGCGTTCGTTTATAACTTGAAGAAAAAGGATTTGAAGTAGATTTGAAGCTTTTTAACAATGCGGTTTCGGCGTTTGTCATCGCCGTAATAGCTTTGCTGATCGTCCCGCTTCCGACGTGGCTGTTGGACTTTATGTTCATCGCCAATCTGACGATCTCCTTCGTGATCCTGCTCACGACCATGTACATCAGGGAATCGCTGGAATTTTCGATCTACCCCTCGATGCTTCTGATTACCACGCTGTTCAGACTGGCGCTGAATGTTTCCTCCACTCGAAAGATTTTGACGAATGGCGGTTACGCCGGCGAGGTTGTCAAAACGTTCGGTGAGTTCGTGATTCAGGGTGATGTAGTCGTTGGTCTGGTGATTTTCCTGATCATCGTTTTGGTTCAGTTTATTGTTATCACCAAGGGTTCCGAGCGTGTCGCCGAGGTTTCCGCGCGCTTCACGCTCGATGCGATGCCCGGCAAGCAGATGGCGATTGACGCCGACCTCAGCTCCGGCCTGATAGACGAGGCGCAGGCGCGCATCCGCCGTTCAAAAATTCAGCGTGAAGCCGACTTTTTCGGCGCTATGGACGGTGCTACAAAGTTTGTTAAGGGCGACGCAATCATGTCGCTTATTACGACCCTGATCAACTTAGTTGGCGGCGTCATCGTCGGTTTTGTCACCGGAGTCGGCGATTTTGCACAGATTATGGACATCTATTCGACCGCTACGGTGGGCGATGGATTGATGTCGCAGATTCCTGCGTTGCTGATTTCAGTGGCGACAGGCATGATCGTTACCCGTTCCGCATCAGAATCGAACCTTAACGAGGATGTTGCCAAACAGCTCTTTTCTCAGCCGATGGTGCTTATTATGGCTTCCATCGCGATGTTTATGACAACCTTCATTGGATTCCCTAAAAAGCAAGTCATTGTGATGTCGGTGCTGTTGATGGCGCTTGGTATTCTGCTTCAGCGCCGCGGTTCGCCGGTGGTACAGCCGGAGGGGGCCATCGCAGAAGGGGGCGTGCCGGCGCCGGTTGCAGAGGTTACAAACGAAGCTTCGTTTTATAAGGATATCAACAATGTTTACGGCTTGCTCAATGTCGATCAAGTCTCTATGGAATTTGGTTACAGTTTGATTCCGCTTGTTGATGAAAACAGCGGCGGCAGCTTTGTTGATCGTGTTGTTATGTTCCGCAAGCAGTTTGCACAGGAAATGGGTATGGTATTCCCATCGGTCCGTTTGAAGGACAGCGGGCAGCTCAATCCAAACCAATATGCCATCAATATCAAAGGTGAGCAGGTCGCGCAGGGCGAGGTGCTTGTCGACCATTATCTGGCGCTGATACCGGAAAATGGGGAGGATTCTGTCGACGGTATTGAGACAGTCGAGCCGGCCTTTGGCATCCAGGCAAAATGGATCAGTGAGGATAAGCGTGTTCAGGCTGAACTGGCCGGTTATACACTCATCGATCCGACCTCAGTCATTATTACGCATCTGTCGGAGGTCGTCAAGGCACATGCGTATGAGCTGTTGAACCGTCAGGAGGTCAATAATCTGCTTGCCAATCTGCGTAAGACAAACGAGGCGATTGTCAACGATACGGTTCCAGCGATTGTATCGATTGGCAGCCTGCAAAAAATTCTGTGCAATCTCCTGCGTGAAGGGATTCCGATCCGTGATACGGAAACAATTCTTGAAACGCTCGCTGACTATGGCGCGACAGTCAAGGATATCGACATGTTGACGGAATATGTTCGCCAGTCGCTGCGCCGCACGATTACGCATCGCTTTGCCGAGGCGGGGCAGCTCAAGGTGATCAGCCTTGACGCAAACATTGAAAATCAGATTATGGGCGCTGTCAAAAAGGTGGAGAGCGGCTCTTATCTTGCGCTCGATCCGCAGACAATTCAAAATATTATCACTGCGACAACGCGGGAAATCGACAAGATCAAGGATCTGGTTCAGGTTCCCATTATCCTTACATCACCGATTGTCCGCGTCTACTTTAAAAAGCTGGTTGATCAATTCTACCTGAATACGGTGGTGCTGTCTTTCAGCGAAATTGATTCCGACGCAAAAATACAGGCGTTGGGCAATATCACGATTTAAGCCTTTTCGACACAAGGCGGCGCAGGCCGTCAAAAAATCTGACAGGCGGCTTTTATTCGGGCTGCAAGAGCAGTTTATGCGCCGGTAAAAGCCCGCTGTGAAGGGAGTGTTGAAAACTGAACACTGCGTTGCAGGAGGAGCGGCAGATCGAAGAAAATCCGGAAGAACTGATGCGCCTTTATAAGGAAACCGGCTCCCAGGAGCTGCGCAACAGGATCGTGATGCATTACAGCTACATAGCAAAGTCGGTTGCGATCGAAATGAACAATATGTTCCATAAATATGCGACGATCGAGGAGATGGTCAACCAGGGGGTGATCGCCCTGATTGACAGTGTTGACCGGTTCGATCCGGATCACGGCGTCAAGTTTTCGACCTATGCGTTTACAAAGGTAAAGGGTGCGATTATTGATTATGTGCGTAAGCAGGATTGGCTGCCCCGCCGCGTCCGTCACAACGCGATCCGCGTCAACAACGCGTACAATGACCTGCCCATGAAGCTGGGACGCAACCCGACGCGTTCCGAGATGGCTAAACAGCTCGATATGAGCGAACGGGAATTTGACCAGTGTATCTATGAGATGTCGGGGGAAAGCATATTTTCTTATGAGTCGTTGCTGGCCGACGGACCGCAAAATCAGAATATGCTGTGGCCGATGGAGGGCGAAATCGTCAACCCTGAAGGATGCGTTGATGCCAAGGAGCTGAGGGAACAGCTTGGCATGGCGATTGACAGCTTGAATGAACAGGAACGGCATGTGCTGTCGCTTTATTACTATGAGAATCTGACAATGAAGGAGATAGGCGGCGTGCTCGGTGTCAGCGAGCAGCGCATCGGTCAGATCAATCGGAAGCTGATTCAAAAATTGCGTAATAAGCTTGAACAATATATGAAAGGTTGAATGGATTATGTTGAGAGGATTTTATACAGCGGCATCGGGCGTC
>ERZ808041.133-NODE-133-length-86551-cov-6.329174_pt1 | contig 86551 bp, 92 predicted proteins | sample MGYA00380192_ERZ808041 | MGnify/ENA primary metagenome ERZ808041 (study PRJEB31490, sample SAMN06133412) | mouse gut metagenome | isolation source: Z1_1 | host: mice | place: China: Chengdu | collected 2015-05 ...
CCCTGCGCAGCTTTCCCAGCCAGTAATCATACGTCTTTTCTGAGATCCCGTGCTGCTCACAGTATGCTTTGTTGCTCAGCCCGCTCTTTTGGCAATCCTGGATGATCTGTCTCCACTGCTCCATCCGATGCCCATTCCGCGCCTGTATCATCTCTCCCATTTCCTCTTCTCTACGCCCTTTCTCTCAACTATCTGCTTGGCAGTTTTTCAAGTTTTGGGAGTATTTTCTCACATTTGCTCGCTCTTGAATAGGCGGGTAGTTATTCGACGCTTACCCTCAAAATTTCGTGGTGCTAATTCCTATAAAAAGTATTCTTAATGAACGCTATCCGCAACCATGTTTGACGGAGGAAAGGTAAACTCAGCACGAAACATCTAGAAATTTACAGCTGTATTTTAGTAGGCAGGGGTTCCACATCCAGAAATCTCATAGTGGCCTATGGTGTAGCGGTTCTTCCGGCAACTATCACCGAAATTGCCCTCCACCGTTTAGGCAAAGCCATTCTCCACCTTCTCCACGATGCCCAAATGGTCACAATAATGTGGCTCGGAGAAACCAGAGAGCTTAATTTAATGATACTGGAAAGAGAAGTTGTCATTTTTATAGCATTGTTAGAAAACAGTACTCATACCAACGTAACAAAATCGCTGTTAGCGTAGCCCACCGCACCGTCAAAAGAAACCAGATACCAGCCCTGCCACTGATTGAGAATAGTTAGTCGGGCGCCATCGTAGGCCTTGGCAATCACAGGGGCGGAGGTGGAGGGTCTAGCGCGGATGTTGAGGTACCCCCAGTCCACATCGACCACTCCCTGCCGGGGAGGTACAGGGGTCAAAAAGGGAATGCCAAAATACTCGGTAAGCGCCAAGACGATGGCCCGGGCGGCCTCGTCCAAGTGATTTTTGATCCAAGTTGCGTCGTCCTCATTGTCATGGTAGCCCAGTTCAATGAACACAGAGGGAGCCTGGGGCTGGCGTACCTCACCGATGGAGGTGGTGGCCTCCGCTCGAACCCGGTTCGGCAGGGGATAGATTGCCTTGAGGTTGGTGACCATGAGATCCGCCGCACGTTTGCCCCTGGAGCTGCCTGGATAGTAAAACACGATAATGCCGCGCGTTTTACCGTAGTTGCTGGGAGCAGAGGCATTGGAGTGAAGCGCTAAATGCAGATCGTAGCTGCCGGCGTTAGAGGCACGGATGGAGGATGCCGCGGTCATATCAGGGGTATTTCTGCTGTACTGGATACCTGATGCCTCCAGATAAGGGACCATGGCGTCCGCCAGACGATTCATCCACTCTTCCTCGCTCCCGCCGGTGACATACATATTGCTTTCCTGTGTAGAAGGGGATAAGTAAATAATTGGCATAAAGAAACCCTCCTTTGCTCTATCCTATGCGGAAGGCCAGGATTTGACAAAGGAGGGTAGCATTAGCGCAAAGCGTTTGCCAAGGCGGCGTACTGCTCAAGGCTCAGCCGCTCACCGCGGACGGTCTCAGACAGGCCGCAGGCCAGAATGATTTGACGGAGCTGATCCTTAGAAAAACGGTTTCCATAGACGGCGGACAGCGCGTTGAGCAAAGTTTTGCGCCGTTGGGCAAAGGCGGCCTTCACCACGGCGAAAACAGCATCCTTGTCACCCGCCACGGGCGGGGAAGTGTGGGGCGTAAGCCGGACCACAGCAGAGGTGACCTTTGGAGCAGGGAGGAAACAGTCGGGGGGGACCTCAAAAAGCAGCTCACACCGGGCGTGGTATTGGCAGAACAGGGAGAAGGCCCCGCAGTCCGGGTCTCCGGGGGCTGCGCAGATCCGTTGGGCCACCTCCCGCTGAATCATCACCGTGATGGACTGGAAACAGCCCAGCTCCAGCAGCTTGGTGAGCACCGGCGTGGTGATGTTATAAGGTAGATTGGCACAGGCTTTTACTGTAAAGCTAGAAAACTTGTCAGATATAATTGATCCAATATCCAGCTTCATAATGTCCCCTGGGACAACCTCCACATTGGGACAGTCGGCCAAGGTCTCCCGCAGAATGGGCAGCAGGGAGGCGTCCAGTTCCACGGCAGCCACCTTTCCGGCCCGGAGCGACAACTGCCGGGTGAGGGAACCGATGCCCGGGCCGATCTCCAGCACGGCACAGCTCTTGTCCAGCCCGGCGGCATCGGCAATATCCTGAGGGACCCAGCCGGCAATGAGGAAATTCTGCCCCATAGATTTGGAAAAATGAAAACCATGACGGGCCAGCAGAGCTTTGATCTCTCTGATATCACACAGGTCCATTGAATTCCCCCTATCTGCGGCCCGGAAAACCGATCAGTAGGCCACAATTACGCCGCCGCTATTGGCGTAATAGGAGCTGAGCCCCCGTGTGGCTGTGATGATCACATCGCTGAACCGGCAGGCTTTTTGAGCCAGCTCCCACAGCTGCTGAGCCCGATCAGGGCATAAGCACTGGGCAATATAAAGGATTTTCCCTTCATGCTTTTTGTCCGCCGCCATAATGTCCACCAGCTTGGCTAGTGCCTGCTTGATGGACAGGGCCTGGCCGTGCTTACAGATCTCACCCTCGGGGGTGGACCCCATGATCAGCTTGATGCGCAGGGCGCCGGTGAGCATGGCCTGCACCTTGGTGAGTCGGCCGTTTTTTCTCAAATTGTCCAGGTTTTCCAGCACGAATAGAGTGTTGGTCTCGGAAACTGTCTGCTCTGTCTGGACAACTACTTGGGAGAAGGGGAGGCCGGATTTGGCCAACTGATACACCTTTTGAGCTAAGAGCACTTCACCGGCGGAGGCGGAGCAGGAGTTGAACACATGGATATTCCGCTCTGGATTCTCCTCCAAAAACATCTGCTTGGCCTGCCAGGCACTGTTGTGAGATCCGCTGAGCAGGGCGGAGAGGGTGACCACATAGATGTCGCCCTCTGTCTGCCGAAAAGCCTCCAGATAGTCTCCAGGGGAGGGGCAGGAGGAGGAAGAGGCCTCCTGACTCTGGTCCATGGCGTAGATGAGCAGGCTGGTATCCAAGCTCTGGTCATCAATGTAGTCTTTACCGCCCACGCGGATGGTCAGCGGGATGGAGCGGAACACCGGGTCCACTCGCATTTCGGGGGTCAAATCGCAGCAGCTGTCAACGATGATGGAAAAGCTCATAAAAACAATCCCCTTATATAATAATACAAACTAGATTATATCAGCTTATAGGGGATTGTCAAGGGAGAGAACACCCTCTAAATGTTCTTTTTGACATTCGGACTGGGATGTCTCAGCTGTTTTTCATAGGCCACCCGGCGGGGGTCGTGGGGTGGGCGGGCATCAACCAGCACATTTCCCCGGTATTGAAACCCGCATTTGCGCAATAGTCCAAGCATCGCCTTGTTCTTTTTGTGGGTATCCACCCGGAGCCAGTTCAGCCTCTGCTCCCGCGCCAAGCGCTCCCAGGCCGCGGCCATGTGCCTCGCCAGTCCGGAGCCCCGATATGCCGCCCCCACCGCGCAGCGGTGAATAGAGGCGTATGGCTCCTCAGAGCCCCATTTTCCGTCGGTGATGGCGGAGTAGCTGGCCTCAGGGCGGCTATAGAAGGTAAATACCGCCCCCACTTGTCCCGCGCAGGTCAGTACAAAGCACTCTTCCCGGGCCATGTCGCTCAAATAGTCCTCTGCGGCAGGGTACTCCTCTGTCCACTGGTCAATTTGGTTGGCATCCATCCACGCTCTGGCCTGTGCCACAATATCCACGATGGCGGGAATATCGTCTCCCACCGCAGGACGGCACTCCACCGGCTGGGGCATGGGAGGACGGGACAGATCCCGCTCCAGCTCCGCCAGCAGCTTCTGGTCCCCTTTGGAGGACAGATCAAGCTTTTCATACAGGTCCGGCCGCCGCTCCCGGGTGCGCAGAAGGGACTGCTTGCGCCGCCAGCGCTCCACCTTGGCGTGGTCGCCTGTGAGCAGTTCGGGAGGGACGGCCCTGTCGTGCCAGACCTCAGGCCGGGAGTACTGGGGATACTCTAAAAGACCGTCCCAGTGGCTCTCATTCTCGAAGCACTCTGCGTCGGACAGCACCCCAGGCACCAGGCGGCACACCGCGTCCGCCACCGCCATAGCGGCGATCTCCCCACCGGTGAGGACAAAATCTCCCAGGGAAATCTCCTCATCCACGCACTCGTCAATGAACCGCTGGTCAATGCCCTCATAGTGGCCGCACACCAGGATCAGATGGTCCTGTTCCCAGGCCAGCCGCTTGGCATCCTCCTGGGTGAAGGTCTTGCCGCAGGGGGAGAGGTAGATGGTGTGGGGCCGCCGGTCATATTTTCCACAGATGTGGCTCCAACACCGATACAGCGGGTCGGCCTGGAGCACCGCCCCGCGACCACCGCCGTAGGGGTAGTCGTCCACCTGCTTCTGCTTGTTTCGGGTGTAATCCCGGATCTGGTGGGCGTCGATGCGCAGAATGTCCCGCTCCTGGGCCCGGCCCAGGATGGACTCAGACAGCACGTCGCCCACGGTGTCGGGAAAGAGCGTCATAATATCAATGTGGTACATGGTCACATGCCCTCAATGAGGCGGACCTTGATATAGCCCGCCTCGATATTCGTCTCTAAAATGAACTCCGGCACGGCGGGGATCATGATCTCCCGCTCACCCTCCACCACATAGATCTGCTGTATGGAAGGGGAGAGGACCTCCCTCAACGTGCCCAATTTGTTCCCATTCTCATCCACAACGTCCAGGCCGATGACATCCGCCAGGAAAAAAGCGCCCTCCGGCAGTTTGGCGTCCGCCCGGCGCAGCTGCACCGTCTTTCCCTTGAGGGCCATAGCCTGCTCTACCGTGTTCACTCCCTGGAGGCGGGCGATGACGCTGCCTTTATGGACCCGGCTGGCAGTCACCGCCAGGGCCCTGCCGTCCACATACAGGGTGGAGAACTGGCAAAGGAAGTCCGGGCTGTCCGCCCAAGGGACGATGCGCACCTCTCCATGGACGCCGTGGGTATTGACGATCTGGCCGCAGTCAAGAAATTCGTTCATGGAAATACCTCCAAAAAAACAGACGGGGATGTCCCCGCCTGTTTCTCGTTTCAGTCAACGATGTCGACCGAGAGCTTTTTGCCCTGACGCTGGGCCACCGAGCGCATCAGCGCCCGGATTTCCTTGGCGATGCGGCCCTGGCGGCCGATCACCTTGCCCATATCGCTGGGGGCGACCCGGAGCTCCAGCACCGTCTCGGCGGGCGTCTCATATTCAGAGACGGACACCGCGTCGGGATCGTCCACCAGGCTGCGGGCGATATAAGTGAGCAATTCTTTCATGGGGCCTCCTGAGCAAAATTACAGGCCAGCCTTTTTCAGCAGGTCGCGCACCGTGTCGGTGGGCTGAGCGCCGGCCTTGATCCAGGCCTGGGCCCGGTCGGTGTCAATGTTGACAGCGGCGGGGTTCTGACGGGGGTCGTAGGTACCGATCTCCTCGATGAAGCGGCCGTCCCGGGGATAGCGGGAGTCGGCGACCACAACGCGGTAGAAGGGGGCTTTCTTGGCACCCATGCGGCGCAGACGAATCTTAACCATTGTATATTCACCTCCAAAAGTTGTTTGTTCATTTATGGTAAATGTCCTAAAGGGACTTAAACCAACCGGGCAAGTGGTCAGTCCAGCAGGAGTTTTTTCACGTCCTGCGCATGAAACTCCACATTTCCGCACTCAAGGCACACAAAACAGTCCACACCGCAACGGTGCTCCGATTCAAAGACGCCCGGACGTTTGCGCATCAGGTAGGGTGGCGTACCGATTCCGCCAGTACAAAACTGGGTGGCGGTCATGCTCGCTCCGCACTTGGCACATTCCATGAGGCCGTCTCCTTGTCAGAAGGGTAGACCGCTCAGCCCCTTGAACCGGCCGAACAGGCCCTTTGCCTTTTTCGGGTTGGCGAACTGCCGGGTGAGGGCCTGGATCATGTCGAACTGCTTCAGCAGGCGGTTGATGTCCACCACCTGGGTGCCGGACCCAGCGGCAATGCGTTTTTTCCGGCTGGAGTTGAGCACAGAGGGATTCTCCCGTTCGTATGGGGTCATGGACTGGATGATGGCCTCGATGCGGGCCAGATTGTCCTCGTCGGCGGACAGGTCCAGCTTTTTTCCCCCCATGCCGGGTATCATTCCCATGATATCCTCCATGGAACCCATGTTCTTAAGCTGGAGGAGCTGGTCATAAAAGTCGGCCAAGGTGAACTTGTTTTTCCGCAGCCGCTCCAGCTGCTCGGCGGCCTTTTGGGCGTCCAGGTTCTGCTCCGCCTTCTCGATGAGGGAGAGCACGTCGCCCATGCCCAAAATACGGCTGGCCATGCGGTCTGGGTGGAACACCTCCACCGCGTCCAGCTTTTCACCGATGCCGGCAAACTTGATGGGCTTGCCAGTCACCGCCCGGATGGACAGGGCTGCGCCGCCCCGGGTGTCGCCGTCCAGTTTGGTTAGCATGACACCGTCGATGTCCAGTGCCTCGTCAAAGGCCTTGGCGGCAGTGACCGCATCCTGGCCGATCATGGCGTCTACCACCAGCAGGATCTCGGTGGGGTTCACCGCTTCTTTGACCCGGCGCAGCTCATCCATCAGCGCCTCGTCCACGTGGAGCCGGCCGGCGGTGTCCAGAAACACCATGTCGTTGCCATGCTTTTTGGCGTGCTCCACGGCGGCCTTGGCGATGTCCACCGGGTCGATCTGGCCCATCTGAAACACCGGGATACCCAGCTGTTCGCCCACCACCTCCAGCTGCCTAATGGCGGCGGGGCGGTACACGTCGCAGGCGGCCAGCAAGGGCCGCTTGCCCTGCTTCTTCATCAGCCCGGCCAGCTTGGCGCCGTTGGTGGTCTTGCCCGCGCCCTGGAGGCCCACCAGCATGACAATGGTGGGCGGAGCGGGAGAGATGACAAGCTTGCTGTCGCCTCCACCCATGAGGGAGGTAAGCTCCTCATTGACGATCTTGACGATCATTTGGGCAGGGGTGAGGGATTCCATCACGTCCTGGCCTACAGCCCGCTCAGTGACCGAGGCCACAAAGCTCTTGACCACCTTAAAATTGACGTCCGCCTCCAGAAGGGCCATCTTAATCTCCTTCATGGCCTCCTTCACGTCGGCCTCAGAGAGACGGCCCTTGCCCCGCAGGCGCTTAAAGACGGCGGACAGCTTGTCGGTAAGACTCTCAAATGCCATAACAGTTACTCCTGCTCCAGTTTGGCCACATTTTCCTTGATGGTGCGGGCGATCTCATCCAGCATGGCGTCGTTGTAGCTGCGCCGGTCGACGGACTGGAGCAGCTTGTCGGCGGCCTGGCTGATAGCGGAGATGGCCTGCCGGGACTGCTGAAAGCGGCGAATGATGTGGGTTTTGTCCTCAATTTCCGTCATAGCGGCCTCGGCCCGGACAATGACGTCCCGCACGCCCTGGCGGGAGATACCATAGTTCTCCGCGATCTCCGCCAGAGACAGATCCTCATTATAATAGAGGTCGTAGAATTCCCGCTGGCGCTCGGTGAGCAGATCGCCGTAAAAATCAAACAGCATGGCCATTCGGTATGCCTGATTTTTCATGGAATCCCGCCTCCATAAGATATTGTGTAAAGTTTATAAGCTTTACAATGCCATACTATACCACAGGCAGCTTGAAAAGTCAAGAGGGAAATGGCATGATTTCTCCCGATGCTGCGGTCGTTTTAAAAAAATTTACCCTTCCGGGCAAAATAACAGGTGTCAAATGGCGGGGGATGATGTATAATATCAATTCAGAGCAAATTCATACCAATGAGGAGGAAGGCTATGCAGCAGCATTGGAAGCGGCTGGCCGACGGCGTGGAGCTGGCCGTCACCCAGACCGATAAATTTAAGACCGGCCTGCTGGCGGCGACCCTTACCATCCCGCTCAGCGCCGATACCGCCACTGCCGGGGCACTCATCCCGGAGGTACTCTACCGGGGGAGCCGTGCCCACCCAGACATGGAGAAGCTGTCTGCCGCCACAGACGGACTGTACGGCGCGTCTCTCAGCACAGGGGTGCGCCAGCGTGGGGAGAGCCAGTGTGTCAGCGTCCTGTGCGGTTTTATTGACGACCGCTATGCCCTGGACGGGTCCGCGGTGCTGGAGCCTGCCGCCGCCCTGATGGGCGAGGTACTGCTGGACCCTGTTTTGGAGGGCGGAATTTTCCGGCGGGACTATGTGGAGTCGGAGGGGAGCAATCTGGCCGACCGCATCGGAGCGCGGATGAACGATAAGCGCAACTGGGCCCTGTTCCGCCTGATCCAGGAGATGTGCGCCGGGGAGCGCTACGCGGTGGATAAGCTGGGGGATGCGGGCCTGGCCAAGGCCATGACGGCGGAAGCGCTGTGGCAAGCCTATCAGGCCCTGCTTCCTGCGGCAAAGGTGACTTTCTATTACGGCGGCTCGGCCGGACCTGAGCGGGTGGAGGAGGCGGTCCGCCGCTCTTTCGCGCCCCTGCTCACCGGGCGGACCGCGCCGGTGGATTGCCATGTGGTGTCGGAACCCAGAGGGCCTGTCCGCATCGTGGCCGATTCCATGGACGTGACCCAGGGCAAGTTGGCCATGGGTTTCCGCACCGGCGGGGTCACCATGGGCAGCGAAGGCTACCCGGCCCTTTTGGTGTGCAACGCCCTGTACGGCGGCAGCGCTAATTCCAAGTTATTCCTCAATGTGCGGGAGAAGATGAGCCTGTGCTACTACGCTTCGTCCATGCTGGACAAGATCAAGGGCCTGATGGTGGTGTCTTCCGGAGTGGAGTTCGCCCAGTTCGACCGGGCCCAGGAGGCAATCCTGGCCCAGCTGGAGGCGGTAAAGCGAGGAGACTTTACCCAGGATGAGCTGGCTGCCGCTGTCCGCACGGTGTCCAGCGGCCTTCGGAGCCGGCTGGACAGCCAGTCCCAGTTGGAGGATGACCAGCTCACTCGGCTGCTGTTTCACACCTCTCTGGAGGAAGAGGAGCTCATTCGGGCGGTGGAGTCGGTGACGGCGGACCAGGTGATGGAGACGGCCCATAAACTGAAGCTGGATACCATTTACCGGCTGACTGGAAAGGAGGGCTGACCTGTGGACAAATTGGAATACACCGCTTTAGGACAAACCCTTTACCATTGCGTCCTGCCCAACGGCCTGAACATCTATGTGGACGAGCGGCGGTCATACAGCAAACAGTTCGCCTTTTTCGCCACCCGTTACGGTGGAATGGACCTGCGCTTCCGGGGAGAGGACGGGGAGTGGATGGACACGCCGGCGGGAGTGGCCCACTTCCTGGAACACAAGACCTTTGACACCAAGGACGGCAACGCCCTCCAGCGCATGGCGGCCAACGGGGTAAACCCCAATGCGTTCACCTCCGCGTCGGTGACGGGCTACTACTTCGACGGCGTGCAGGGCTTTGAGGAAAATCTGCGCACCCTGCTGTCTTTTGTATCTGTACCCTGGTTCACCCCGGAGAGCGTGGACAAGGAGCAGGGCATCATCGGTCAGGAGATCCGCATGTGCGAGGATGACCCCAACGACGAGGCGTACTACAGCCTGCTGGAGGCCATGTATGTCCACCATCCCGTGCGCAATCGGGTGGCCGGGACAGTGGAGTCCATCTCCCACATCACGGCGGACACCCTCTATCAATGCCACCGGGCGTTTTACCGGCCGGGGAACATGGTGCTGTGTGTGGCGGGGAACATCGACCCCCAGCAGGTGGCGGACATCGCACGGGAGGTGCTGGCGGAGGCCCCCTCCTCGGCCACCCCCGCCGACCACGGCCAGCCGGAGCGGCCCCAGGTTCGGGAGCGGCTCACCCGCCGGACCATGCCAGTATCCATTCCTCTGTTTACCCTGGGCTTCAAGGGAACCCCCGCGGCCAGGGAAGAGAGCCTGCGCCAGCGGCTGCTGGCCGAGCTGGTATGCGACGTGCTGTTCAGCCCCTCCGCGCCGCTGTACAACCGGCTGTACGAGCAGGGGCTGCTCAACAGCTCCTTCGGCGGTTTCTACTCCTCCGGCCCCGGCTGCGCCTTTATCGTGGCGGAAGGGGAGAGCCGGGACCCAGAACGGGTACGGGACGAGGTGCTGAAGGAGGCCGCCCGCCTTGAGCGCGAGGGCATTGACTCCCAGCTGTGGGAGCGGCTGAAAAAGGCGGCTTACGGCTCCATGGTCCGCCACCTCAACTCCCTGGACGACACCTGTTACGAGCTGGCCGAGGCCCATTTCAACGGCGAGGAGTACCTCAGCTTCCCCCAGGTGTTCCAGAGCATTGAGCGGGCCGACGGAGAGGCTCTGCTGCGGGAGTGGTGTGTGGAGGAGCGTACGGCCCTGTCCATCATCGACCCGGAAGAATAGACAGAATTAGAGAGGAATGACCATGACAAATATCGTTTTTTTCCCTGGCCTGGGGCTGGAATTTGAGCTGAACCGGGTGGCGTTCTCGGTATTCGGCCACAACATCTACTGGTACGGCATTATCATTGCCGGTGGGTTCCTGCTGGCAGTGGCCTTTGGCTTGTGGAAGTGCCCCGAATTTGGAATGGACCCAGACACCATCACCGACGCTATCTTTGTGGTGGTGCCGTCTGCCATCATTGGTGCCCGGCTGTACTATGTGATTTTCAATCCCGCCGTATGCTACACGGCGGATGGCTCCTTTAGTTTCCTGCGGGCCATCGCCTTCTGGGACGGGGGGCTGGCCATCTATGGCGGCGTCATCGCCACAGTGGTGTCCGCCCTCATCTTCTGCAAGGTCCGCAAGGTAGACTTCTGGAGTGGCATGGATATCACGGCCTATGGCCTTCTCATCGGTCAGATGATCGGTCGGTGGGGGAACTTCGTCAACGTGGAGGCCTACGGAGGCGTCACAAACCTGCCCTGGCGGATGTGCTCAGAATCCATCGCCAACGAGCTGTGGCGGGGTGGGCTGCTGGAGTCAAAGCTGACCTATGAGAACTTCCTGGACGGCACCTTGGGCGTCCACCCTACCTTTTTGTATGAGTCCCTGTGGAATCTGCTGGGCTTTATCATACTGCTGGTATTGATGAAAATGGGCCGTAAATTCAACGGCCAGATGTTCCTCAGCTATGTGATCTGGTACGGCCTGGGCCGGGCGGCCATCGAGGGTCTGCGCACCGATAGCCTGTATTTTTTCGGCACGGCCATCCGCTCCTCTCAGATGCTGGGATTGGTGTCGTCGGCAGCGGCCATCGGGATCTATGTGTACCGCAGAAGGACCGCCGGACCTGCCACACCGCCCACACGCTCCGCCGCGGCCATAGAGACGGCTGTAACGGAACCGGCTGCGGCTAAGACGACAGGGCCGGTTTTTGTGGAAGAACCGCCCGAGAAGGTCCAGACTGAAGAAGAAATCAAGACTGAGGAAGAATGCAAGGAGGAGTGCGGCAATGGCGGCAAAGCTGATTGACGGTAAGGCCCTGGCAGCAAAAGTGAAGGGGCAGGTCCGGGCGGAGGCGGCGGCTCTACCTCGAAAGCCCGGCCTGGCGGTGATCCTGGTGGGCGATGACCCCGCCTCTCGGGTGTATGTGACCAGCAAACGCAAGGACTGTGAAGAATGTGGCCTTTACAGCGAGGAATACGCCCTCCCGGCCTCCACGTCCCAAAGGGAACTGCTGGATTTGGTGCATGAGTTGAACGGCAGGGAAGACATTGACGGTATTTTGGTCCAGCTCCCTCTGCCGAAGGAGCTGGATGAGCGGGAGGTGTTGCTGGCCATCGACCCCGCTAAAGATGTGGACTGCTTCCACCCCTACAATGTGGGACAGCTTGCCATTGGAACTCCGATATTCCAGCCTTGCACCCCCGGCGGTGTGATGGAGATGCTCCGGGAATATGGCATTGACCCGGCGGGGAAACGGTGTGTCGTATTGGGCCGGTCCAACATCGTGGGCAAACCCATGGCTCTGCTGCTTCTCCATGCCCACGGCACGGTGGTGATGTGCCATTCCAAGACGCCGGATTTGAAGGAGCTAGCAGCTTCCGCCGACATTCTGGTGTCCGCCGTTGGCAAAACAGGGCTGGTTACCGCCGGCATGGTGAAGGAAGGGGCTGTGGTCATCGACGTGGCCATGAACCGCAACGACGCGGGCAAGCTGTGCGGCGATGTGTGCTTTGAGGAAGCAGCTGTAAAGGCTTCCTATATCACACCTGTCCCCGGTGGCGTAGGGCCCATGACCCGGGCCATGCTGATGAAGAACACCCTGACGGCGGCAAGGCTGCATCAAGGGGTAGGCAGGCGGTATGAATAATCGGGCCCTGTTTTTATTCAGCAAAGGCATATCGCACATCGGCACAAAATTGTTCACGTTTGCGTTGAGCTGGTTCATCCTGTCTCAAACGGGCTCCGGCTTGAGCTTCAGCATCTCGTTGCTCGTAAATTATGTGCCGCAGATTATCCTGTCATTGTTTGCGGGAAATCTCAGTAATCGGATACGTCAGCCCAATCGGATTTTGGTTTTTTGTGATCTGGCCAGCGCAGCCGTCTGCTGTCTCCCTCTGCTCCATCTCGGCCTTGCATCCATATACAGCACCATCTTTCTGCTGTCCGCCATTTCTGCTGTATTCAATAATGTCGTTGACACGCATCTGGTCAATCTGGAGGGAGTTGACGGCGCAGCGACATTGAAAAAACTGACCTCGTCCGCGCAGTTTGTCACTTCTGGGATCAATATCCTGGCTCCGTCCATTGGCGGTATCCTGATCCAACTGTGTCCCGTCCAGGTGTTTGCGCTTATCAACATAGCTTCGTTCCTTTTGTCTGCGTTTGGGGAGCTATGGCTGAAATACAGGCCCCGTCAGGCAAAGCGCGGCGTTCAGGAAGCAGAGGCGGCCAGAGAGAAAGGGGAACCTATCCTCCCCTATCTGTTCAGGCAGAAAAAGCTTCGGACATTTTTCGTTGCCGACAGCTTTGGAAACTTGTGCTTCAGTGCCGGTATTAATGTAGCGCTGCCGCTGATCGTTACCACAACGCTGGGCATTTCCTCCAGTGGATACGGCCTCATTTCAAGCAGCATTGCAATGGGGTCGGTGCTGTGTGCAATGTGGCGGACAAGATTCCCCGGTGAGAGCCGGCTCCAATATCCTTTTTTGCAGTTGGGGCTGATTGGGGGGTGTATGTTGGTTCTTGCGCTGACGGCCCGCCTCCCCTATGAGGCTGTTTGGACGGTGGCTGTGCTCTGCGTTGTGATGTTCGCGGTCGGCTGGCTGTCGGTGGATATCAATATCAAATCAAAAACGACCATCCAGCTTTTTGTTGAGCCGGCGTATCTTGGGAAGGCCTTGGGGGTATCAACATCCATATCCTATATTTTGATCCCGCTTTCACTGGTCGTCGGGGGAAGAATGTCAGAAATTTGGCCCTCATTTATGCTTCCAATGCTGAATGGAATCCTATTGATCGCTGTTCTTGTCCTCTTATGGCTGTGGGAACTAAAAGCGGCATAAACGCGAATGAATTCCGCCCAGGTCCTGACGGACTTGGGCGGAGTTGGTTTTTCCAATAAAAATTATCCTTATCCCTTGAACTCCGTATTCGCATACTTGCACCAGGGGGCGAGGGTACAATTTCCGCACATAGCTTTCCGTGCCGTGCACACCGCCCGCCCGTGGAGCACCATACGGTGGCAGAAGTTGTTGGACTCCTCCGGCGGCAGCACCTTGCGCAGCTGCTGCTCCACCTTGGCGGGGTCCTTGGTGCCGTCGGTAAGGCCCAGCCGCCCGGCGATGCGGATGCAGTGGGTGTCCGCCACCACCACGCCGGGGGTGTTGTGTATGTCACCCAGAATCAGGTTGGCGGTCTTGCGTCCCACGCCGGGCAGGCGCAGCAGGTCCTCCATGGTGTCCGGCACCTTGCCGCCGTACTCGCTCAGCAGCATCTGGGCACACAGCACCATATCCTTGCTTTTGGCCCGGAAAAAGCCGCAGGAGTGGATGTACTGGCCCACCTCGTCGACGTCGGCTTCCGCGAAGCTCTCCAGGGTGGGAAATCGCTCATACAGGGCGGGGGTGACCTTGTTCACCCGTTCGTCGGTGCATTGGGCGGACAACCGCACGGCGAATAAAAGCTCATAGTCCTTTTCGTATTGCAGGGAGCACAGAGAATCGGGATACAGCTCCTTCAGCGCGTCTACAATGGCGCGCACATCTTTTTTGGTCATGTAACTCACCTCATGAACAGGATAACACAAAAAAGGTCAAAAAGCGAGACTGTTTTTTCGATTGGTGACAGTTGTGCTTCCTGGCAAAACCATGTATAATAAAGAGGACTAAAATTGGAAAGGCGGAAACGTGAATGGTTTTGGAGTATATGGACTTTGTGTCCCAGCACGACCCCGAGGTGGGCGCAGCCATCCGAGCGGAGTACCAGCGCCAGTGCGACAACATTGAGCTCATCGCGTCGGAGAACATCGTGTCCGAGGCGGTGCTGGCCGCCATGGGCAGCGTGCTCACCAATAAGTACGCCGAGGGCTACCCCGGCAAGCGGTATTACGGCGGCTGTCAGTGTGTGGATGTGGCGGAGAATCTGGCCATTGAGCGGGCCTGCAAGCTGTTCGGCGCAAAATTCGCCAATGTTCAGCCTCATTCTGGCGCTCAGGCCAACTACGCCGTCTATATGGCCCTGTGCCAGCCCGGCGATACGGTGCTGGGCATGAATCTGGACCACGGCGGGCACCTCACCCACGGCAGCCCGGTGAACTACTCCGGCAAATACTTCAACATGGTGTCCTACGGGGTCAATGAGGAAACCGGCGTCATCGACTACGACGAGGTGGCGCGCATCGCCAAGGACTGCAAGCCTAAAATGATCATCGCAGGGGCGTCCGCCTATCCCCGGGTCATCGACTTCGCCCGGTTCCGCGCCATCGCCGATGAGGTGGGGGCCTACCTCTGGGTGGACATGGCCCACATCGCCGGCCTGGTGGCGGCGGGGCTCCATCCCTCTCCCATTCCCCACGCTCACGTGACCTCCACCACCACCCATAAGACTCTCCGGGGCCCTCGAGGCGGACTGCTGCTCACCAACAACGAGGATTTGGCCAAAAAGCTGAACTCCGCCATCTTCCCCGGCTCCCAGGGCGGCCCGCTGATGCATGTCATCGCCGCCAAGGCGGTGGCGCTGGGCGAGGCGCTGACCCCTGAGTTCAAGGCGTATCAGCAGCAGATCGTGAAAAACTCCGCCGCTCTGGCCGAGGGCCTGGTGAAACGGGGGATGAAGCTGGTGTCCGGCGGCACGGACAATCACCTGTCCCTCATCGACCTGCGGGATATGGGTGAACTCACCGGCAAGGAGCTGGAGCGCCGCCTGGACGAGGTGCGCATCACCGCCAACAAGAACAAGGTGCCCGGCGACCCCCGCTCTCCTTTCCAAACCAGCGGCCTGCGGGTGGGAAGCCCTGCCGTCACCAGCCGGGGCTTCGTGGAGGCCGACATGGACCGGGTGGCCGAGTATATCGCGCTGGCCGCCACTGATTTTGAGGCCAAGGCGGACTATATCCGCGCCGGTGTGGCGGAATTGACCGCGAAATATCCCATTTACCGCTGATGGCGAAAACGCTGCGGTCAGAGCTGACTGTTATTCCCGGCGTAGGGGCCAACATGGCGGCACATCTGAACGCCCTGGGTATCCAGCGGGTGGGTGACCTAAAGGGGAAGGACCCGGAGGCGCTCTACGCTCAGGAGTGCGCCATGCAGGGGCGTACTGTGGACCGCTGCGTATTATACGTGTACCGGCTGGCGGTGGCCTATGCCGAGGGCCGTATCCAGAGCCCCGAACAATTGAAGTGGTGGAACTGGAAAAATGAGTAAAGGCTATGCGCTTTACCCCAAAATGTCAAACAAAGAATGGTATTGAATTTCTGTAATAAGCATGGTATAATAAGTCAACTTTATTGAATTGGAGGGAGAAACCCATGACTCACATCCAGACTCTGAACGGCGCCACCCTGAAGCAGAGCGCGGCCCACGGCGGCTGCGGCGAGTGCCAGACCTCTTGCCAGTCTGCCTGCAAGACCTCCTGCACCGTGGCCAACCAGAAGTGTGAGAATAACAAGTAATACAACCAACAAATGCCGGAAAGGGTGGGCTAGTCCCACCCTTTTTCTGCGTGTGAAAGGAGAACGGCCAACATGGTCCATACATTCATCTGCCTGGATGTTCCTGTGGCGGTGGACGTGAACAGCGGCGCTGTCCATGTGCTGGACAGGACCGCTTACGACGTGCTCTCCCTGCTGGACGCCCCCATGGCGGACACCTGCCCCCAAGAGATCTATCAAAAGCTGCCTCAGTATGCTCCGGCTGTGGTGGACGAGGCGTGGGCGGAGCTGCTGGAGCTCCAGAAAAACGGGCTGTTGTTCACCGACGACAACTACATCGACCCCGCCGCCGCGACGTTGATGCAGCAGGATGCCCCCATCAAGGCCCTGTGCCTCCACGTGTCCCACGACTGTAACCTGCGGTGCCGGTACTGTTTCGCCTCCACCGGCGATTTCGGCACCGGCCGCCGCATGACCATGGACGTGGAGACGGCGAAAAAGGCCATCGACTTTGTGATCCAGCGCTCCGGCCAGCGCCGGAACATTGAGGTGGACTTCTTCGGCGGCGAGCCGCTGATGGCCATGGACACGGTAAAGGCCACGGTCGAGTACGCCCGCTCCCTGGAAAAGGAGCATAACAAAAATTTCCGTTTTACCATCACTACCAACGGCGTGCTCCTCGACGACGAGAATATTGCGTACATCAACCGGGAGATGTCAAACGCGGTGCTGTCCCTGGACGGACGGCCCGAGGTCAACGATAGGATGCGGAAAACGGTGAGCGGCGGCGGGAGCTATCAGGTCATCCTCCCCAAGTTTCAGAAGCTGGTGGAGGGCAGGGGAGAGAAGGACTACTATCTCCGGGGCACCTTCACCCGGCACAACCCGGACTTTGCCGCCGACGTGCTCCACATTGCAGATCAGGGCTTCCGCCATGTGTCGGTGGAGCCGGTGGTGGGCGAGCCGGACTGTGACTACGCCTTCCGTGAGGAGGACTTGCCCGCCATCCTGGAGGAGTACGAGCGGCTGGCGGCGGAGCTGCTGAAGCGGGAGGATGTGAACTTCTTTCATTTCAACGTAGACTTGTCCCAGGGGCCCTGCGTCATCAAGAGGATGCGGGGCTGCGGGGCGGGGTGCGAGTATGTGGCCATCACCCCGGACGGGGACATCTACCCCTGCCACCAGTTCGTGGGCAGCGAGGCATACAAGCTGGGCAATGTGTACGAGGGCACCTTTGACATGGAGCTGTCCCGAAAATTTGCCGGGCTGAACATCTACACCCGGCCCGACTGCAAGGACTGCTGGGCCCGTTTCTACTGCAGCGGGGGGTGCTCCGCCTCAAACCTGCTTGTCAATGGCGACATAAAAAAGCCCAACCGCTTTGGGTGCGACATGCAGCGCAAACGGCTGGAATGCGCCATCGCCATGAAAGCTATCCGGGCAGGGCTGGCAGGGGAGTGAGCCAGGCCCTTGAAAACGCAATAAAATCAACGCAGGACCTGCGGCCTCCATATTTAGAGACTGCAGGTCCTTTTGGCACTACATCCTGTACGTTTTCACTTTATTATCCCCTTCTGTTTCTTTAGTTTACATAATTTAATTTACATAAAAGCTGGACATAATAAAATTTTTAAAAAAACTTGAGCGTTTTCTCTTGCGTTTCCGGGCGAAGTGGTCTATAGTAAAGGAGCGCCGTCCCCACTGCGCATCCGCGCCAAACAAATTTTCTGCTCCGCAAGATCCCGCCCAGCCCTCGTGAATACCGGCTGTATTCACCGTGCGGGGTGCCTGACAAAAAGTTTGGCCCTCTCCCGGCGGCCGCCCTGAAGCAGCGGTTTCCTTTGGCATAGGCTCCCATTTCTCCGCATATGATAGTTCAGCTTTTAAACTGCGATATGAGGCTGGGGGGATATGGGTGACTGTCCGCAGAATGGGAAGCCGGATCAAAGCCGCCCCGGTTTGGGACGGGCTGACCCAGTTGGCGATTTTAGGGGTCTGCTTCCTGGCAGGTGGACTGAGCGGGTTTTTCTTTTCCGGCTTGGGTGGGGATAACCCTGAACTGCTGGACTATCTCCGCTGCTATTTCCAGTCTGCAGGTCAAGGAAATGTGGAGCCCTTGCTGTGGTCCTCCGTTTGGGATTTGACCCGTTGGCCGCTGCTGGCCTTTCTCTTGGGTTCTACCGCCCTGGGGACGCTGGGACTCCCTATTCTGCTGGGCGTCCGGGGTTTTCTCCTGTCCTTTGCCGCCGCCACCCTAGCCCGGCTGTTCGGTCTGCCCGGCGTGGCAGCGTCTCTGGCCGTTTTTGGTGTGACCGCGCTGGTGGCGGTGCCGGTACTGTTTGTGGTATCTGTGGACGCCTTCCGACAGTCGCTGGACCGGCTGTCCGGCGAGCGGTCACCGGCCTGGAATCAAAGGATTCAGGCGCTGTCTCCCTGCGTGGGTCTGCTGGTGTTGGCTGTGGCGTTGCAGCAGACGCTGATGCCTGCGCTGCTGACGGTGGTGTGCAGCCGCCTATTCATCACATAAGAGAGGAGCTGAACAGATTGGACTACATTTCCGCCTACGAGACGTGGCTGGCTCAAGAGAAACGGGCCAGTGCCAACACCCTCAGTTCCTACCTACGGGATGTACACCAATTTGACCGCTGGGTACAGGAGGAGCGGTTGTCCCTTCCCCAGATCAGCCAGGAGGATGTGAGGCGCTACGCCCAATATCTGGAGAAACGGGGCAAATCCAACGCCACCGTGGCCCGCTCCATCGCGGCGCTGAAGTCCTTTTACACCTATCTGCTGTCTGCCCGCGTGGTACAGGTGAACCCGGCCAAGGGCTTCACCCCCAGCCGCGTGGAGCGCAAGCTGCCCGCGATTCTCTCAAACAATGAGGTGGACCTGTTTTTGGAACAGCCTGACCCTTCCGACTCCAAGGGGTGCCGGGATAAGGCCATGCTGGAGCTGCTATACGCCACCGGCATACGGGTATCCGAGCTCATCTCTCTGGATGTGCAGGACCTGAACCTGTCGGCCAGCTTCCTGCGTTGCCGGGGCAGGGGTAAGGAGCGGGTGGTACCCCTTTACAAAGGGGCGGTCCGGGCCATGGCCGCCTATATCAATGATGTGCGGCCCCAGCTGCTGGAGGATCCGGGAGAGACCGCCCTGTTCGTCAACATGAACGGGGAGCGGATGAGCCGTCAGGGCTTTTGGAAGATTGTCAAGTGCTACCAGGACAAGGCGGGCATCCATAAAGATATCACCCCGCACACCCTGCGGCACTCCTTTGCCGCCCATTTGCTGGAAAACGGGGCGGACCTGAAGTCCATCCAGGAGATGCTGGGTCATGCGGATATCTCCGCCACCCAGATCTACACCCAGGTGGTCAACCAGAAGCTCCGGGATGTCTATTCCATGGCCCATCCCCGGGCCTGATATGCAAGCCTTTTCGGCGGATGATGCCATCATCCGCCGTTTTTTCTTGTCTTTGGCGGCAAACTGTGGTATCATGTCTAAGATATCAAAAATTGGGAGGATTTGCCCTTGCTGATCCTTGGAATAGACCCCGGATACGCCATCGTGGGCTTCGGCCTGGTGGAGTCTGCCCAGGGAAAGTACCGTTTGACCGCATGCGGCGCCATCAACACCCCGGCAGGGGTGCGGTTGCCGGCCCGGCTGTGGCAGATTGCCACCGACCTTGAGGAGCTCATTGGCCAGTTTCACCCAGACGTGATGGCCATTGAAGAGCTGTTCTTCAACCACAACGTCACCACCGGCATCGGTGTGGCCCAGGCCCGGGGGGTTATCCTCATGACGGCGGAAAAAATGGGCCTGCCCATCTGTGAGTACAATCCCTCTCAGGTGAAGCAGGCGGTGGTGGGCTACGGAAAGGCGGAGAAGCGGCAGGTGATGGACATGACCAAGCGGCTGCTGAACCTGAGCGCTGTCCCCAAGCCGGACGACGCCGCCGACGCGGTGGCCATTGCCCTGTGCCACGCCCGGTCGTCCACCTCGCTGCTTAAAACCATACATTGAATTTGGAGAGATTATTGTGTTTTATTATCTGAATGGGACGGTGGGCCACATTGAGCCCAACTTGGCCGTCATCGACTGCGGGGGAGTGGGCTATGCCTGCCGCACGACCAGCCATACAATCAGTAAACTCAGCATGGGGAAAGCAGCTAAGCTTTATACTCATTTGTATGTTCGGGAGGAGATTTTTGAGCTGTATGGCTTTATCAGCGAGAGCGAGCTGGGCTGTTTTCGGATGCTGATCGGAGTATCCGGGGTGGGTCCCAAGGCAGCGCTGGCCATTTTATCCTCCAACAGCCCGGAGGGACTGGCCATGGCTATTGTGTCCGGCAATGAGAAGGCGTTGACCTCCGCTCCCGGCATTGGGAAGAAGATCGCCCAGCGAATTATTTTGGAGCTGAAGGACAAGCTGGCCAAGGGCCAGCTGGCCGCGGGCGGAGGAGAGACCTTCGCGGGAGGAATCACCGTCATCCCGGAGAACAAGGCAAGCGAGGCGTCCGCTGCCCTGGCGGTGCTGGGCTACAGCCAGAGTGAGATCGCTGTGGCGCTGCAGGGAATTAATTTGGAGGCGCTGTCCCTGGAGGAGGTGATCAAGCAGGCGCTGAAAAAGATGGTGAAATCGTGAAAACCCTCTTTTTCGTCAACGGTCCAATGGGTGTCGGTAAGACAGCCGTATGCAGAAAGCTGCTGCGCCGATTGGAATCCAGCGCCTATCTTGATGGGGATTGGTGTTGGAATATAAATCCTTTCCGGGTCACAGATGAAACCAAAGCCATGGTGATGGACAATATCACCGCTATACTGTCCCGCTTTTTGGCCTGCCCGGAGTTGGATTACATTATTTTTAGCTGGGTCATGCACCAGCCAGAGATTGCCCAAACTATTTTGGGGCGGCTGGATTTGAGCGAAACAAATGTAAAGCAATACACACTTTTATGTACTGAGTCCACACTTCAAAAACGAATTGAACAGGATATCCATGACAATTTAAGAAGCATGGATGTATTGGAGCGCAGCCTGAATTATCTCCCGCTTTATGACCGGCAAAACACAATTAAAATCATGACAGATGACCTGTCACTGGATGAGATCGTAAATCAAATCCTTCACAAGGAGGGGAACCCTTGAGCATTGATTTTTCCGACAACGGTGGCTTTGAGACGGAAGCCCCCCTGGTGACCACCTCGCTGACCCACGACGACGAGGGGGAGGGATCTCTGCGCCCAAAAGCTTTGGCCGAGTACATCGGCCAGGAGAAGGCCAAGGGCAACCTGTCCATCTTCATCCAGGCTGCCAAAATGCGCGGGGAGCCTTTGGACCACGTGCTGCTCCACGGCCCCCCGGGGCTGGGAAAAACCACCCTGTCCGGCATCATCGCTAACGAGATGGGGGTAAACATCCGCATCACCTCCGGCCCGGCCATTGAAAAGCCCGGCGATCTGGCAGCGCTGTTGACCAATCTCCAGGAAAACGACATCCTGTTCGTGGACGAGATCCACCGGCTCAACCGCTCGGTGGAGGAGATTTTGTACCCCGCCATGGAGGACTACGCCATCGACATCATCATCGGCAAGGGGCCCTCCGCCAACTCCATCCGGCTGGATCTGCCCAAGTTTACCCTCATCGGGGCCACTACCCGGGCGGGGCAGCTGTCCGCGCCTCTGCGGGACCGCTTTGGCGTCACCCTGCGCCTGGAGTTGTACAACCCGGAAGAGCTGGCACTCATCGTCACCCGGTCCGCCGGCATCTTAGAGGTGCCCATAGAAGAGGAGGGCGCCCTGGAAATCGCCCGCAGAAGCCGGGGCACTCCCCGCATCGCCAACCGAATGCTCCGCCGGGTGCGGGACTTCGCCCAGGTCACTGCAGGGGGCGTGATCACCCGCTCCGTGGCTGACCGGGCCTTGAAAGCGCTGGAAATCGACGAGTTGGGGCTGGACAATGTGGACCGGCGGATGATGGAGAGCATTATCACCAATTACGGCGGCGGTCCGGTGGGCTTAGACACTCTGGCCGCCACCATCAACGAGGAGTCGGTCACCTTGGAGGATGTGTATGAGCCATATCTAATGCAACTGGGCTTTCTCACCCGGACGCCACGGGGCCGGTGCGTCACGCCCAAAGCCTATCAGCACCTTGGTTTGACTTTGCCAGGTGGCTCAGAGCCGCCGGAACAGCTCTCTTTTTAGCCTGTTTTGCGAGGAAAAATTCCATCTTCGCCCAGAATTGTAAATTTCTGTGGATCGGTGGACAAATTTAGAAGATTTCCTAAAAAAATCGGCGAAAACAATTGACAATTCAGCAGTTCTGTGATTATAATATACAAGGTCGAGTTATGAATGAAATCACTTCCAGGATAAGTGAATACAGCGATGAAGAGCTGTGCGCGTTGGTGGCAAACGGTTGCCGGGATGCGGAGGAAGAGCTGGTCAAGCGCTATCTCCGTCCTGTGCGTATGTGTGCCCGCCCCTATTTTTTGGCGGGAGGAGACAGTGAAGACCTGATCCAGGAGGCCATGTTTGGCCTGCTGAAGGCCATTCGGGAGTTTGATCCCCACTGTGAGGCCCGGTTCAGAACCTTCGCGGAGGTGTGCATCCGTAACCGAATTCGTTCCGCTGTCACCAATTCCACGCGGAGCAAGCACGCCCCGCTGAACGACAGCGTTCCCTTCGAGTCTCCCATGCTGGGGGCCGGAGCCAGCCCGGAGGAGCTGTATATCAGCAGGGAAGAGGAGACAGAGCGGCTGACCCGTTTGGGAAAGCAGCTGTCTCCGTTGGAACGCAAGGTGCTGCGGCTTTTTTTACTCGGTTTGTCCTATCAGGAAATCAGCAAGCAGGTGGGACGTCCTATGAAATCCGTGGACAATGCGGTCCAGCGGATACGGCGGAAGGTTGCCGTGAATTTTGGCGTTTTCAGCGAGAGCTGACGCAAATATTACAGTCCCAGCAGGTTGTATTTCCGATTCTGGGCATCAAAAGAGAGGGTATATCCAATGTACGAAGACAAGACCTTAGTTTGCAAAGAGTGTGGCCAGGAGTTCGTGTTCACCGCCGGTGAGCAGGAGTTCTACGCTGAGCGCGGCTTCCAGAACGAGCCCCAGCGCTGCAAGGCCTGCCGCGATGCCCGCAAGGCCGCCGCCCGTGGTCCCCGCGAGTATTTCACCGCTGTCTGTGCCGCCTGCGGCGGTGAGGCCAAGGTTCCCTTTGAGCCGAAGACCGACCGTCCGGTGTACTGCAGCGAGTGCTTCGCCAAGATGCGCGGCGAGGGCTGAGGAAAAAATCGACAAAAAGGGCCGTGCCAGCAGCACGGCCCTTTTTCATTCATAAAGCATCGCTTTCCGATCTATAAGGTACTTTTTCTGGGGTAAGTCATTAAAATTTCTGTAAGCACTTGCAAATCCCCGCCGTATTGGGTATACTATAGGTTGTTCGACAAAAACTGCAAGGAGGTCACCCCCCAATGGCACAGATCACAAAGGATACCATCATCGGCGATATTCTGGACATCGCGCCGGACACCGCTCCCATTTTCCTGTCTATTGGTATGCACTGCCTGGGCTGCCCGTCCTCCCGTGGGGAGACTGTGGAGCAGGCCTGCATGGTTCACGGCGTGGACGTGGACGCCCTGTTGGACAAGCTGAACCAGTCCATCGCCTGAGAGCACTTTTGAAAAGAGCGGGGGTCCCGCTCTTTTCCTTTATCATGAACAGAGCAGGGGGGAGGACATGGAGTTATCTCCAAGGCTTCAATCAATCGCCCGTCAGGTACCTCAGGGGGCGCGGTTGGCGGATGTGGGTACGGATCACGGATACCTTCCAGTGTGGCTTCTGCTGAATGGGCGGATTGAGCGGGCGGTGGCCGCAGATTTGCGGGCTGGTCCGCTGGACCGGGCCAGACAGACCGCACGGCAATACGGGCAGATGGAAAATATCTCCTTTCGGCTATGTGACGGGCTGGCAAATATCGGTGTGGAAGAGGTGGACACAGTGGTCATTGCCGGCATGGGGGGAGAGACGATTGCCGCCATCCTTGAGGCCGCGCCTTGGACCCGCCAAGGTAAGTTGCTGCTTTTACAGCCCATGACCGGTGCGCCCCGGCTCCGCCAGTGGCTCCAGACCCATGGCTACTCCATTGAAAAGGAGACGATATCCTGTGAAGGAAATAAGCTTTACAGCATTTGGGCTGTCCAGGGTGGGAGTATGCCGCCTCTGTCCCCGGCGGAGCTGTGGGCCGGTGTGGAAAGCGACGATCCGCTGCGGCCCGCCTATTTGGCCATGCTGACGGAAAAAGCGGAAAAAGCTCTACAGGGGCATCTGGCCGCGCAGCGGCCGGACCAGGCTGTCATAGCGTATCTGGAGACGGTGCTGTCTGGATTGCGGAAGATGAAAAAGGAGTGGAGACCAAATGACCACAGTGGGTGAGGTATTTAGATTTTTACAGGAGAAAGCGCCCTTTGAGCTCCAGGAGGGGTTCGATAACGCCGGTTTTTTGGTAGGGCGCGAGGAGTCGTCCATCAATCGCATCCTGGTGTCCCTGGATATCACGGAGCAAGTGGTACAGGAGGCGGCGGACCAGGGTGCTCAGCTGATTGTTGCCCACCATCCGGTGATTTTCGGCGGTGTGAAATCGGTGACGGACCAGACCGTCACCGGGCGCATCCTGCTCTCCCTGGCCGAAAATGGGATCGCCGCCATCTGTGCGCACACCAATTTGGATGCGGTGGAGGGGGGCGTCAATGACGCTCTGGCTCTGCGGCTGGGGCTCACCGACATCGGCCAGCTAAGACAGGCTGGCGTTGACGGGCAGGGAAGACCCTACGGCATTGGACGGGTGGGCATGGTGACTGAACAGCCGCTGTATGACTTCGCTATGGCGGTGAAGCGCCTGCTGGGAGCCAACGGCATCCGGCTGGTGGACAGCGGGAAAGGGGTTCGCATGGTGGCGGTGGGAGGCGGCGCCTGCGCCGAGTTCATGGCGGACGCCCTAGCCCAGGGCTGCGACACTTTTGTGACCTCCGACGTGAAATACCACCAATTTTTGGAGGCCCGGGCACTGGGGATTAACCTGGTGGACGCGGGGCATTTCCCCACAGAGAACGTGGTCTGCCCAGTTTTGCAGGATTGGCTGGCCAAGCGGTTCCCCCAGGTAGCTGTATCGGTGTCCCAGCGGCATGCGGAGGTATTCTCCTACCTGTGATCCAGGCATGAAGCGGCCCCTGTGTTCATATGATGAAAGAGGGGGGACTGGCTTATGAAACGTGATATTATACTGTTAGCGGTCTGTCTTTGTGTGCTGGTTGGAGTAAACTGGCTGGGAGAATCGCAGGCGGAACTCGCGTCTGCCGCTGTGGAGCTGGGCGGGAAGCCAACGCTGATCCTGGACGCTGGGCACGGCGGAGAGGACGGAGGCGCCAGCACCGCGTCGGGGGAGAAGGAGAGCGATATCAATTTGGCTATCGTACTCAAGACCCGGGCGCTGATGGCTTTTTTGGGAGAGGAGCCTCGCTTGACCCGAGACAGGGACTGCTCCCTGCACAGCGATGGGGCAGAGACGATCCGGCAGAAAAAGGTGTCTGACCTGAAAAACCGGGTCAAAATGGTGGAGAGCACTCCGAATGCCCTGCTTATTAGTGTACACCAAAATCACTTTACAGATCCTCGTTACAGCGGGACTCAGGTGTTTTTCAACCTTGGGGATGAAAACCGCCAATGGGCTGAGAACGCGCAGGAGATATTTCGGCAGACGCTGACCCCGGACAATAACCGTAAAGCCAAACCCATGCCGGACGGCATCTATTTATTTGACCACATCAGCTGCCCGGCCATTTTGGTGGAGTGCGGCTTTCTCAGCAACGGGGAAGAGGCCGCACTGCTGTGTACCGACGCCTATCAGCAGAAAGTAGCCCTGGCGCTGGTAGGGGCATACTATGTGCGATTCCAATGATATACCTGTAATCAGGGGAGGAGAATGACATGGCCAAGGCCAAATCCTCGTTCTACTGCACAGAGTGCGGAAACGAGACCATTAAATGGCAGGGGAGATGTCCTGCCTGCGGGGCGTGGAATACCATCGTGGAGCAGCCTGCCAAAGACGTGAAGAAAAAGTCCGCTGCTTCCGCCTCCGCCGGTCTGGGCATTCGCCGTCCCAGGCCCATGGCCGAGGTGGAGGCGGTGGATGAGTTGCGCTTCAACACCGGCATGAACGAGCTGGACCGAGTGCTGGGAGGCGGCGCGGTAAAGGGCTCGCTGGTGCTGGTGGGCGGTGCGCCAGGAATTGGAAAATCAACCTTGATGCTGCAAATTTGTGACAATTTGTGCCGGTTTTGCGACGTGCTATATGTATCCGGCGAGGAGTCAGAGCGTCAGATCAAGCTTCGAGCCCAGCGGCTGGGCATCAGGGAGGAAGGGCTCTACCTCTATTCTGAGACCAATTTGGACGACATTGTGGCCGCTGTCCAGGAAAAAAAGCCTGATATCCTCATTGTGGACTCCATTCAGACCATTTATAATGGCGACTCCAGCTCTTCGCCGGGCAGCGTGGCCCAGGTAAAAGAGTGCACCATGGCGCTGATGCACTTGGCGAAAGGCATGGGCGTCACCGTATTTGTGGTAGGACACATCAATAAGGAGGGTTCCCTGGCCGGCCCCAAGGTGCTGGAGCACATGGTGGACTGTGTGCTCCACTTTGAGGGCGAGGAACACAATTCCTACCGTATTTTGCGGGCGGCAAAGAACCGCTTCGGCGCCACCAACGAGATCGGCGTGTTTGAAATGGGCGATCAGGGGCTGGTGGAGGTGCCAAACCCGTCTGAGGCCATGCTGTCCGGCCGACCAGAGAACATGCCCGGCTCCTGCGTTACCTGCGTGATGGAGGGGGTCCGACCGGTGCTGGCGGAGGTGCAGGCGTTGTTGTCGCCATCAGCTTACGGCAATTCCCGGCGCACTAGCAACGGCTTTGACTACAACCGGGCAATGATGATGCTGGCGGTGCTGGAAAAACGGGGCGGGCTGGCCCTGTCCGGCTGCGACTTTTACGTCAACGTCATCGGCGGTCTGACGTTGGACGAGCCCGCCGCTGATCTGGCCCTAATTGTGGCGCTGGCCTCCAGCTTTCGGGACAAGCCCGTGCCTTTTGACCTGGCGGCCATCGGGGAGGTGGGCCTCACGGGAGAGCTGCGGTCAGTGAACGCCGTCAACCAGCGGCTCAGCGAGGTGCGGCGGCTGGGATTCACAAAATGCCTGGTTCCGGCCAGAAGCAGCGGAAAGCTGGTCGCGCCCGCGGGATTAGATCTGATCCGGGTGGGCAATATCCGTGAGGCCATCGCTGTGTTGATTTGACAGCCGGGGTGTAAAATTGAGGCAGGTATCGTTGGGAACAGCCTGTCCCGCAGACTGGGCCTGGGCCAGCATGCATAGGCCCTCGTTTTGAAATCTGCAATTTTGCGTACATGGAATGAGACTCATCACAATCACCTGAAACGCGGATTTTAATATAGACCATATGAGGAAGGGGGGTTCGGACCGGCATATACTCAACTCAACAAAATAAAAATTTTGTTGAGTTGAGGGGAGGGTAAACTGGCTGAATCAAGTGCCTGGAGCGATTTGACCGTTTAGGATCATTGACGTTGGGGCTGTTACGCCTTAAACCGGGTTCTGCTGTCCGTCCGATTTAGTTTACCCAAGTGTCCGCATGTTATGATTCGGACCGGCCGGCCTGTTTTATGACGGACTATCGTTTGGAGGCTCCACCCATTTTACGGGACTTCCTGACCTACCATGAGACCATTCAAGGTCACTCCAAGAAAACCGTAGACGAATATTTTTTGGACCTGCGTACCTTTTTCCGCTACATCAAAATTGAAAAAGGCTACGTACCGCGTGCCACACCTCTGGATGAGATTTCCATCGGCGATGTGGATCTGGCTCTGGTCAAATCAGTGACGCTGACGGACATCTACGCCTTTCTCAGCTTTCTCAGCCGGGACCGGGTAAAAAACGCCAATGACCCCCACTCCCGGCACGGTCTGGAGGTGTCCTCACGGGCCAGAAAAGTGGCAACGATCCGCTCCTTTTACAAATATTTGGTGTCAAAAGCTAAACTTTTAGACGAAAATCCCATTCAGGAGCTGGATTCCCCCAAGATCCGGCAAACCTTGCCGCGCTACTTGACTTTAGATGAGAGCATCCAGCTTCTGGAATCTATCGACGGGGAGAACGCAGAGCGGGATTTCTGCATCATTACCCTGTTTTTGAACTGCGGCATGCGTATTTCCGAGTTGGTGGGGCTGAATCTCTCCGACATCCGGGGCGACCGTATCCGGGTACTGGGCAAGGGCAATAAAGAGCGTATCATCTACCTCAACGCCGCCTGTCAGAGCGCCATTGAGGACTGGCTGGAGGTGCGCTCCCACTCCGGCGCGGCGGACCCCTACGCCTTGTTCATCTCCCGCAAGCATACCCGGCTCACCAAGGACGGGGTCCATTACATGCTGAAGCAGCGCTTCACCGCCGCCGGACTGGACAGCAGCAAATATTCCGCCCACAAGCTGCGCCACACCGCCGCCACCCTGATGCTGCAAAACGGCGTGGACGTGCGCACACTCCAGGAGGTGCTGGGCCATGAGCACCTGAATACCACCCAGATCTATACCCACGTGGACAACGATGCCCTGCGGGATGCCGCTCAGTCCAATCCGCTGGGGCAGATCAAGGCCAAGCCCCGCCGGGGACGGCCAAAGAAGCAGGAGGAATAGACTTGGAACATATTCAACGAATTGTTTGTGGAAACGTCAACTGCTATTTGGTTTCTAATGGGAAAAACGCTGTTCTGGTAGATACTGGCCGGGAAAAACACCGTGAAAAGGTATTGGACGCCTGTAGGCCGTATCAAGTACAGCTGTTGGTGCTCACCCATGGTCATATGGATCATGTGCAAAACGCCGCTTTTTTGTCCCGAGAATTGGGCTGCCCAATTGCCACACACAAAGCTGACCTTTCCCTGCTGGAGGACAACATGAGGCAGACTTTATTGGCCGGCACGATTTTAGGCCGGATTGTATTGTTTGTCTCAATCAAAAGCTTCAAAGTAGACGGTATCCCGGCCTTCACACCTACAGTGTTCCTGGACGATGGCGACAGTTTGGATCGCTATGGATTTTCCGCGAAGGTGATTGGTCTTCCCGGACATACGGACGGCTCCATTGGGCTGGATGTGGGCGGACGGGACCTGATCGTTGGAGACGCACTGATGAATATGTTCTATCCCACCGTTTCCATGCTGTACCATGACAAGGATGTCATGCTGGACAGTGCGAGAAAAATCGAGACGCTGGGTTCTCGGACCATTCATTTCGGTCACGGAAAGCCAATCCAAAATCGAAAATGGACATAATAGCATAGAGCGCGGAGAGTTTCAGCTCTCCGCGCCGTTGTTTGTCGGACCTTCCCCAAAAGCGGGGCTGTCCGTTACCTTGAGTGCCCCCACGATGTGGAGGAACCGCCACTCCACCACATTTTGATAGCTGTCCAGCGGACGGTAGTCGGCGTCGTTGGAATGGGCGGCGATTAGGATGTTGTCCGGCCTGGGCGTGGGCCCCACCGACACGATCACCGGCGTGTGGGCAAACACGCCTCCGCTGGTCTCAAAACGGAGCTGTACAAAATCTCCGGGCCTCAAAAAGTTCATATGCACCTGGATGCCCACCGGGCCGTCGGTGGGCTGAGACCGGGTCATGAAGTCCCAGAAAAACTGCACCCCCGTCCAGGCTGGCGCTCTGTCGGTAGCGTCAATGTAATACCAGCCAAAGTCCGGGGTGAAATTCATGATGCCGGTACCCGCGTACAGACACTGGGACGCGAAATTGGTGCAGTCGCCGCCGATCTCGCTGAAATCATAAAAGGCCGGGTTGCGGGTGTAGGCCCATTTGTGGGCGTAGGCCACCGCCGCCCGGCGGTTGTATGGGAGCAGCTGGATCATGCTGCCTCTCCCCCTTTCCCATTATTTTACGCCCGCCGTCATTTTGTTGACACCAGCCGGAGAAATTTTCCCCGGTTTTGTAGGTTTTGACTTACAGAAGCTGGTACTTTTACTTGCTTTTTCCCACGTATAATGTTAAAATCATAACGGAAACCACCAAAATTAAATTTTGATAAGGAGTTGGACAATTATGCCACTGGTTACCTCGACCGAAATGTTCAAGAAGGCCTATAACGGCGGTTACGCCGTGGGCGCTTTCAACGTCAACAACATGGAAATCGTCCAGGGTATCACCGAGGCCTGCCGTGAGGAGAAGGCCCCTGTCATCCTCCAGGTGTCCAAGGGCGCCCGGGCCTATGCCAACCACACCTATCTGGTGAAGCTGGTGGAGGCCGCCGTCATTGAGTGCCCCGAGATCCCCATTGTGCTCCATCTGGACCACGGCGATAGCTTTGAAACCTGCAAGAGCTGCATCGACGGCGGCTTTACCTCCGTCATGATTGACCTTTCCTCCAAGCCCTTCGCTGAGAACATTGAGGGCACCAAGAAGGTGGTGGAGTACGCCCACGACCACGGCGTGGTGGTCGAGGCCGAGCTGGGCGCTCTGGCCGGCGTGGAGGACGAGGTCAACGTGTCCGCTGAGGACTCCCACTACACCCGTCCCGAGGAAGTGGAGGAGTTCGTATCCAAGACCGGCTGCGACTCCCTGGCCATTGCCATCGGCACCAGCCACGGCGCGTACAAGTTCACCGCCGCCCAGTGCACCCGCAACGAGAAGGGCGAGCTGATCCCCCCTCCCCTGCGCTTCGATATTCTGGACGAGGTCGTCAAGCGCCTGCCCGGCTTCCCCATCGTGCTCCACGGCTCCTCCAGCGTGCCCCAGGAGTATGTGAAGATGGTCAACGCCAACGGCGGCAAGATGCCCGACGCCGTGGGTATCCCCGAGGAGCAGCTGCGCAAGGCCGCCGAAAGCGCCGTGTGTAAGATCAACATTGACTCCGACCTGCGCCTGGCCATGACCGGCACGGTCCGCAAGTTCTTCGCCGAGCACCCCGACAAGTTTGACCCCCGCGAGTACCTGAAGCCCGCCCGCGCCAACATCAAGGAACTGGTGCGCCACAAGCTGGTGGACGTACTGGGCTGTAACGGCAAGGCGTAATTTAACCAACAACAAAGGAGAATTTTTGCTATGGCACAGTTAAAGGGCGCTTGCGTCATCGGTCAGTCCGGCGGCCCCACCTCCGTCATCAACGCCAGCGCGTACGGCGTCATCCGTACCGCGCTGGACTGCCCCGACATCACCGCCGTTTACGGCATGGCCCACGGCATTAAGGGTATGCTGAACGATCAGCTGTACGACATGGGTCAGGAGGACGCCAAGGAGCTGGAGCTCCTGCTCAACACCCCCTCCTCCGAGCTGGGTTCCTGCCGCTATAAGATCGCCGACCCCGATGTGGACGACACCGACTACAAGCGTATTCTGGAGATTTTCAAGAAGTACAATATCCGCTACTTCTTCTACAACGGCGGCAACGACTCCATGGACACCTGCAACAAGGTCTCCAAGTATATGCAGAAGGTGGGCTATGAGTGCCGCATCATGGGCGTGCCCAAGACCATCGACAACGACCTATTCGGCACCGACCACTGCCCCGGCTTTGCCTCCGCCGCCAAGTATATCGCCACCTCCTGCGCCGAGGTGTATAAGGACGCCCGGGTGTACGACACCGGCATGGTGGCCATCATCGAGATTATGGGCCGACACGCCGGCTGGCTGGCTGGCGCCGCCGCTCTGGCCGGTGTGGTGGGCTGTGCTCCCGACCTGGTGTACCTCCCCGAGGTGGACTTCGACATGGACAAGTTCCTGGTCGATGTGGATGCCATCTATAAGAAGAACGGCAACTGCATCGTGGCTGTCTCCGAGGGTATTCACTACGCCGACGGCTCCTTCGTATCTGAGGCCAAAACCTCTGCCACCGACGGTTTCGGCCACGCCCAGCTGGGCGGTCTGGCCGCTCTCCTGGCCAACATCGTGAAGGAGCGCACCGGCGCCAAGGTCCGTGGCATTGAGCTGTCCCTGCTCCAGCGCTGCGGCGCTCATGTGGCCTCCCGCACCGACATCGACGAGTCCTTCCTGGCGGGCAAGACCGCTGTGGAGGCCGCTGTGGCCGGTGAGACCGACAAGATGGTGGGCTTCGGGTGCACCCGCGAGGGCGGCGTGTATACCTGCAAGACCAAGCTGTTCAACCTCTCCGACGTGGCCAACTTCGAGAAGAAGGTGCCGCTGGAGTGGATCAACAAGGAGGGCAACGGGGTCACTCAGGATTATATCGACTATGCCCTGCCCCTGATTCAGGGTGAGGCCAAGGCTCCCACTGAGCACTCTCTCCCCCGCTTCGCGCGGCTGAAGAAGGTTTTGGCGAAGTAAAAACACAAGCATAGAAAAGGCCAGGCGGTTGTAAAACCGTCTGGCCTTTTATTATTCCTCAAAAAAAGCCCAGCGGTTTTGCCTCTGCTGGGCCTTTTTCTCAACTTTTCCGATAAAATTAAAATCAATTGCTGTCACTACAGGCTACGCCAGTCATAGCCTGCGTAACGGCCTGCCCCCGGGCATCCAACCCCTTGGTCATGGCCAGCGCCTCGGTGATGTCGTAATCCACAATCTCCTCACCGTCCATAGCCACCACCCGGCAGGTCTTCCCTTCCGCCAAAAGCTTCACCGCCTCGTAGCCCATATAGGTGGCAACCATACGGTCCCGGGCGCTGGGAGAGCCACCTCGCTGAACGTGGCCCAGCACCGTGACTCGGGTATCCAGAGCGGTGGCATTTTTAATCTGTTCTGCCACACGGTAAGCACCACCAGGAACGCCCTCGGCCACAATGACCATGAAGTGAGTGCGCCCACCCAGACGGGCCTGACGGATGGGCTCAATCACATCATTGTCGAAATCCACCTCCTTCTCCGGCACCAGCACCACCGTTGCGCCGCAGGCGATGGCGACAGAAACAGCTAGATGGCCTGCCCGATGGCCCATGACCTCCACCACAGAGCACCGCTCGTGGGACTTCATGGTGTCGCGCAGACGGTCAATACTCTCCAGGGCGGTGTTACAGGCGGTATCATATCCAATGGTGTAAGAGGAGCAGGCGATATCGTTGTCGATGGTGCCCGGTATACCAATGACGGAGATACCGCTATTGGCCAGGCTAAGGAGGCCTTTGAAGGTGCCGTCACCCCCGATGCCAACCAAGGCGTCAAGGCCTAACAGTTTACAGGTAGCAAGTGCCTTTTTGCGTCCCGACTCCTCAATGAACTCCATGCTGCGGGCGGAGTAGAGCATGGTACCGCCGCGGCGGGAAATATCGCTGACACTCTCAAAGTTCAGCCGGGTAAAGTCGCCGTTGAGAAGGCCGTGGTAGCCCCGGCGGATCCCGATACAGTCGATGCCATAATACAGAGCTGCGCGAACGACAGCACGGATGGCCGCGTTCATGCCAGGGGCGTCACCGCCGCTGGTGAATACGCCAATACGATGGACTGCAGGTTTCATAATGATCAAATCCTTTCCTATGTTGTTGGTGTATGCGATCAAACCTTCAATTCAGCGGCCTTCTTTTCTAACGCAGAACGGTTGGCTTCCAATACAGGACGCACATAGTCATTCAGAAAGTCGGTCACCTGCTCTGGGCAGCGTCCAATATAGCGGGAAGGCTCCATGTGAGCGGACAGATCCTCTTGGCTAAGCCCAAACATGGGGTCAGCGGCCAGCAGATCAATGAGGTTATTTGTAAGGGCAAAATCCTTTACATTTCGCCCGGCCTCTTGAGAATGGACTCGAATGCGCTCATGAAGCGCTTGCCGGTCCCCTCCCCTTTTCACCGCGTCCATCATGATGTTTTCACTGGCCATGAAGGGCAGCTCTTCTAAAATATGCTTTTCAATGACCTTCTCATGGACCACCAAGCCGGAGGCTACATTCTCGTAAATGTTGAGGATGGCGTCCACCGCCAGAAATGCCTCGGGGATAGAAATCCGTTTATTGGCGGAATCATCCAGCGTTCGCTCGAACCACTGGGTGGCAGAGGTATAGGCCGGGTTCGCCGCGTCGGCAATGACATAGCGGGACAGAGAGCAGATGCGCTCGCACCGCATTGGGTTACGCTTGTACGGCATAGCGGATGAACCGATCTGGCTGGCCTCAAAGGGTTCCTCCACCTCTTTTAGATGACACAGCAACCGCACATCAGTGGCAAATTTGCAGGCCGATTGAGCAATACCAGACAGAGTCGCCAGCGCAGCGGCGTCAACCTTGCGGGAGTAGGTCTGACCGGACACGGGGACTGTGCCCTCGAAACCCATTTCCTTGGCGATTCGGAGGTCCAGCTCCTTACATTTCTCGTGGTCGCCGTTGAAGAGCTCCAAAAACGACGCCTGTGTGCCGGTGGTGCCCTTACAGCCCAACAGTTTCAAGCTGGAAATGCGGTATTCCACCTCATCCAGGTCCTGGAGCAATTCATTCATCCACAAAGTTGCCCGCTTGCCCACTGTAACCAATTGTGCGGCTTGAAAATGGGTAAAACCAAGGGTCGGCAAGGACTTATACTTGTCAGAAAATTGCGCCAGCGCATTGAGCACGCGGACCAACTTATCTCTGACTAGAATAAGTCCCTCCCGCATGATGATAATATCGGTATTGTCTCCCACATAGCAGCTGGTGGCCCCAAGATGGATGATCGGCATGGCCTTAGGGCACAGTGCGCCATAAGTATGGATGTGGGCCATCACGTCATGGCGCAGCTCCCGCTCCTTTTTCGCGGCCATGTCGTAGTCAATGTCGGCGATATGGGCTTCCAGCTCGTCCACCTGCTCTTGCGTGACAGGCAGACCCAGCTCCATCTCTGCCCGGGCTAAGGCAACCCACAGCCGCCGCCAGGTGGAAAATTTTTTGTCGGGAGAAAAAATGTACTGCATTTTGTCGCTGGCATAGCGCGAAGACAGCGGACTTTCATAGTTGGATCGATTCATGGACACACATCACCTTTTATATTACTTTTTGCAATTGCCGTGTAAATTTCTTCTATATTTTTCACAAATATCTCTTAATTATCTAGTCATTGAATATAAATCTTAATGTTTTCTTATTATACCATGATTTCTTTTCCCGCACAAGAAGGTTCAGAAAAAACTTTGGCCCCATACCAGCCTAGCCCCTAACAACACAAAAACTCCCGGAGCCATACTGCTCCAGGAGTTTCAATGGCAGCGGATGAAGGATTCGAACCCTCACAAACAGAGTCAGAGTCTGGTGTGCTACCATTACACTAATCCGCTATCTTGCCGCTCTCTCAAGTGACCATAGGCTATTATACCAGAACAGCGGAATTTGTCAACCCTTTTTGTAAAAATTTTTTATAAAGGCACTCAGCACACCTTCGATCCCACTTGATTGGAACCGGCTCAAATCACATGGTTTTTCAGTATGCCGATCCCTTCGATCTCTACCTCTACCACATCACCAGGGATCATGGGTCCCACCCCTGCGGGGGTGCCGGTGGCAATCACATCTCCCGGCTCCAGCGTCATGGACGCCGTGATAAACTCCAGAAGCTGCGGCACAGGCGTGATAAAGTCAGCAGTATCTCCCTGCTGCACCACCTGACCGTTGAGCCGGGTGGTCAGCATCAGCCCCGCAGGGTCCGCCTCATCTGTCACCCAGGGGCCGATGGGGCAGAAGCCATCCATAGATTTTCCGCGGGTCCACTGGCCGTCATGCCGCTGTATATCCCGGGCCGTGGCATCCAGCAGACAGGTGTAGCCCAGTACATACTCCGCAAAATCTTTTGCCTTTACATCCTTTGCACGGCGGCCAATGACCACCCCAAGCTCTCCCTCGTAATCCAGCCGCTCCACAAACTCTGGGGCGTGAACCGCACCCTCAGGCCGGTTGAGTGTATTGGCCCCTTTCAAAAACAGCACAGGAAAGTCAGGGGGCTCTGCTCCCATCTCCTTGGCGTGCTCCGCATAGTTTTTGCCCACGCAGACAATTTTAGTGGGTTCACAGGGTGCCAGCAGCTTACATTGACTCAGCGGCACCCTGCCGCCGTCGTAGCACACCCCTTCGTAGGGTGGTTTGTCCAGCGTCAGCACCTCGTCTCCCTTGACTACGCCCCAGCAAGGGCCGCTTAGGCAGTCAAAACGCACATACTTCAAATTTTATCCCTCCAAATAGTTCAGAATCCAGCCTAAGAGCTCCCCTTTCCCCTCCCCTTTCTCAGCGGAAAAACGGACAAGAGGGATCTCGTCCGGCAAAGCCAGCGTCTCCCGGATCAACAGCATATTGCCCTCGATCTCACTTTTTTTCAGCTTATCCAGTTTATTTGCCACTACAAGAAAGGGCTTTCCCGCGCACAAAAACACCTGCGCCATGGTGCAATCGTCGGCTGTGGGCCTGTGCCGGGCATCCACAATGAGCATTCCCAGGGCCATCCGCTGGGTATCGGTAAACCACGCCTCGATCAGCCTCCCCCATCGTTCTCGCTCCTGCTTTGACACTTTGGCATATCCATATCCGGGCAGGTCCACCAGGTAGAGCTTTTGATCAATCGAAAAGTAGTTGATATGAGTGGTCTTCCCAGGTGCAGAGCCCACCCGTGCAAAATTTTTACGGTTGAGCAGACGGTTAATGACCGAGGACTTGCCCACATTCGACCGTCCCGCAAACACCACCTGAGGGAGCCCGTCTCGGGGAAAGTCCGACGGCTTTGCCGCCGAACGGACGAACTGCGCCATATTCCAGTTCACATTCATGGACCCACCTCACTGGCGCAGATTGACGGTATACCCGGCAGTCCCAGGAGTCCCCGGAAGTTGGCAAGGTACTTTCGCGCTGGGTACAGGCAAGACCCCGGCCAGCGCCTGAGCCAATGCCTCATCCACCTGCTTTACCGATACGAAGGTGAGCGCCGCCCGCACGGTCTGGTCGATCTCCTCCAAATCCTTTACGTTATCCTCGGGAATAATGATTGTGGTCACGCCGTTTCGCAGCGCACCCATGGTCTTTTCCCGCAGCCCACCGATGGCCAGCACCCGTCCCCGGAGGGTGACCTCCCCTGTCATGGCCACATCCCGGCGCACGGGCACGCCGGTAAGGGCGGATACTATGGCCGTGGTGATGGCGATCCCGGCAGACGGCCCATCTTTGGGCACCGCTCCCTCGGGGAAATGGACGTGAATATCTTTGGTACTGTGGAAATCCGGCTCCACCCCCAGAGGGACGGCCCGGCTGCGCACATAGGAGAGTGCCGCTTTGGCGGATTCCTTCATCACATCCCCCAGATTGCCGGTGAGGGCAATTTTACCTGTCCCGGGCACCACATTGACCTCCACCTCCAAGATCTCGCCTCCTGCGGAGGTCCAGGCCAAACCGTTGACCACACCCACCAGCGGCTCCTGAGAGGGCGTGTCGTCCAGGTAGCGGCGAGGCCCGAAAAAATCCTTTAAATTCTTATCTGTAATGGATATCTGCTTTACACTGTTTTTGACAATTTGGGCTGCGGCCTTCCTGCACAGTGCCGCCAGTTTCCGCTCCAGCAGGCGCACGCCGGACTCCTTGGTATAGCCAGCAATGAGCACCTCCAGCCCTCTGTCGCTGATTTTCAGCTGGCTACGGGAAAGACCGTGCCGTTTCAGCTCCCGGGGCAGAAGATGGCGCTTCGCGATCTGCACCTTTTCCTTGTCCGTGTAGCTGGGTAGCTCAATGACCTCCATTCGGTCCAGCAGAGGCCTGGGAATGGTGTCGGTGGTGTTGGCGGTGGTGATGAACATCACGTCGGACAGGTCAAAGGGAAGCTCCAGATAGTGGTCCCGGAAGGTGCTGTTCTGTTCCCCGTCCAGCACCTCCAGGAGGGCGGCCGCCGGGTCTCCTCGGTGGTCGCTGCCCACCTTGTCGATCTCGTCCAACAGCAGCACCGGGTTCGAGCTCCCAGCCTGCCGGATGCCGGCAATGATACGCCCCGGCATGGCCCCCACGTAAGTCTTGCGGTGTCCCCGAATGTCTGCCTCGTCCCGGACGCCGCCCAAGGAAATGCGGGCCAGCTTTCGGTTCATGGCCCGAGCTACGCTCATGGCGATGGAGGTTTTACCCACTCCCGGCGGGCCCACCAGGCAGATGATCTGCCCCTTCAGATCAGGAACCAGCTGCTTCACCGCCACAAACTCCAAAATGCGCTCCTTCACCTTGTCCAGCCCGTAGTGGTCAGCGTCCAGCACCTTAGATACCGCCGCCACGCTCACCCGCTCCCGGGTTTTGCTCCGCCAGGGCAGCTCCAAGCAGGTATCCAAATAGGTGCGGATCACCGCCGCCTCCGACGAGCTATAGGGCTGTTTTTCCAGGTGCCTCACCTCTTTGAGCAGCTTCTCCTCCACCTCTTCAGGCAGCTTTGCCTCGCTGATCTGGCGGCGGTAGTCAGCGATCTCGTCGTCTTCCTCGCCGTCCCCCAGCTCCCGCTGGATAACCCGCAGCTGCTCCCGGAGGAAGTAATCCCGCTGGCTGGCCGCCACCTGCTCGTGAATCTTCACGGCCAGCTCGCTTTCCACCTCTAATATCTCCACTTCCCTGCCCAAAATACGGCACAGCCGGTCCAGCCGCCGGGTAGGCCGCAGCTCCTCCAGCACTGTCTGTTTGTCCTCAAACCGCAGGGGCAGGTTTTGGGCGGCGTAGTCGGCGATATAGCCGGGGTCGTCGCTGGCCAACAGCTTCAAATAGATCTCCGGGGTAACCCGGTCAGACAGCTCGGTATACCGCTCCATCTGATTGTAAATCTGCCGGATTGCCGCCTCTGTCCGAGAGGAGTTACCTCTGGCGGGGACGGTCTCCATCAAGTATTCCACCTCGGCGGTGATATAAGGCTCTGTCTCCACCAGGCGAAGCAGACGGCCCCGACAACGGCCCTCCACCATCACCCGGACGCCGTTCTCAGGAAGGCGCAGAATCTGCTTCACACTTGCCACGGTGCCTATGGCGTATAGATCGGCCTGACTTGGATTTTCCACCGTCAGGTCCCGCTGCGTCACCAAAAAGATATCACGCTTTTCCCCCATGGCCTCCTCCAGGGCCTGGATGGAGGCGGCGCGGCCCACATCAAAGTGGAGCGTCAGCTGGGGAAACACCGTCAGCCCCCGCAGGGCCAGAACAGGGATGGTCGCCGCCGCTGATTCCGCCGGTCTCTTATCCGTCATACGGGTCACTCCTTTCGCGCTCAAAAGAGGGGCAAGCTGCCGCCCGCCCCTCCAGTACGTTCTATATCAGGACACGTTTCCCCTGGGGGAAGCTTGCCCGCCCTTTTCCGAGCGCAGTGCCGCCGCGCCCAACCGGGGCCGCGGGGGACGGCCCTCCTGCCGCTGCACGTTAGGCTCGCACTCGCCCCGGATGGCCTCCGCCGTGATAGTCACCTTGGCGATGCTCTGGTCGGAGGGAGCGTCGTACATCACTGGGGTCATGACTTCCTCCAGCACCGCCCGCAGGCCGCGGGCGCCAATTTTGCGCTCCAGCGCCTTGTCGGCAGCGGCGTCCAGCGCCTCCGGCGTGAACTCAAGCTCCACATTGTCGTAGTCCATCAGGCACTTGTACTGCTTCACTAGGGCATTTTTCGGCTCGGTGAGGATGCGCACCAGCTGGTCCCGGTCCAGCGCCTTCAGCGTGGTGATGATGGGCAGGCGGCCCACCAGCTCGGGGATAATGCCAAACTTCAGCAGATCGTGGGGCTGGACTGCCTTGAAGACATCCTCCTTCTCCCGCTCCGAAGCAGTCTTGACCTCAGAGCCGAAGCCGATGGTCTTCTTGTCCAGCCGACGCTCGATGATCTTGTCCAGACCGTCAAAGGCGCCGCCGCAGATGAACAGGATGTTTTTGGTGTCGATTTGCAAAAACTCCTGGTGGGGATGCTTGCGCCCGCCCTGGGGCGGCACATTGGCCACGGTGCCCTCCAGTATTTTCAGCAGGGCCTGCTGTACGCCCTCGCCGGACACATCCCGGGTGATGGAGGTGTTTTCGCTCTTCCGGGCGATCTTGTCGATCTCGTCCACATAGATGATGCCCCGCTGGGCCAGCTCGATGTCGTAGTCGGCGGCCTGCACCAGACGCAGAAGGATGTTCTCCACGTCGTCGCCCACATAGCCCGCCTCGGTGAGGGTGGTGGCATCGGCAATGGCAAAGGGTACCTTCAGGATGCGGGCCAGGGTCTGGGCAAAGAGGGTCTTGCCGCAGCCGGTGGGACCCACCATGAGAATGTTGCTCTTCTGGAGCTCCACATTGTCTCCCCCGCCGAAATAGATTCGCTTATAGTGGTTGTACACCGCCACCGACAGCGCCATCTTGGCGCTGTCCTGACCGATGATATACTCGTCCAGCACCGCCACCATCTCTTTAGGGGTGGGGATGACATCGGGGATATCCGGCGCGGCTGGTGCGTCGTCGTGCTCGTCCCCCAATATGCTCATACACAGGTGGACACACTCATTGCAAATATAGGCGCCGGGACCGGCAATAATCCGCTCCACCTGCTCCTGATGCTTGCCGCAAAAGGAGCAGCGCACCGATTTGTAGTCATCTCTTGCCATATTCTGGTCTTCCTTTCGGGAAAGCACCAAAGAGCGGAGAGAAAGCCCTCCGCTCTTTGGCCGTATTCAGCGATTGGTGATGATCTTGTCGATCAGACCGTATTCCAGCGCCTCCTGGGCAGTCATAAAGTTGTCCCGCTCACAGTCGGCTGTCACCTGCTCCACATTTTTGCCGCAGTTGTCGGCCAAAATAGCATTCATTCGCTTCTTGATGATCTCCAGCCGCTTCATGTGAATGGCCATGTCGGTGATCTGGCCCTGGGTTCCGGCGGAGGGCTGGTGAATCATAATCTCAGCGTTGGGCAGGGCCATCCGTTTCCCCTTGGTCCCGGAGGACAGCAGGAACGCCGCCATGCTGGCGCCCATCCCGATGCAGATAGTGGACACATCGCATTTGATGTACTGCATGGTGTCATAGATGGCCATGCCGTCGGTAATGGAACCGCCGGGGCTGTTGAGATAGAACTGGATGTCCTTGTCCGGGTCCTGGGCCTCCAAGTAGAGCAGCTGGGCTACCACCAGGGACGCGGTGGTGGCGTTGACCTCCTCGCCCAGAAACACAATACGGTCGTTGAGCAGCCGGGAAAAAATGTCATAGGACCGCTCGCCGCGGCTGGTCTGCTCCACTACATAGGGAACTAAACTCATAATGCTTCTCCTTTCAGATGGGGGAATGTGGATCACTCCCGCTGGCGCTGGCTATTATGCCCATCCGGCGCCGGCCGTTATTCCCTCCCGCTCTCAAAAAGGCGCGGTTTTTGCTTATTCCTCAGTTGTTTCCGCCTCTTCGGCGCTCTCCTCAGCCTTATCTGCTTTCTTAGCAGCCTTCCTCGCGGGCTTTTTCACCGAGTCCTTTACCAGCTCCAGCGCCTTGCGGACCAGCAGATCATGACGCACGTCGTCGGGGTTCACGATGGCCTTGACCTTGTCCACTTCCATGCTGTACTGCTCGGCCAGCTTGCCGATCTCCTCGTCCACCTCGGCGTCGGAAACCTCAAAGCCCTCAGCGGCGGCCACGGCTTCCAGGGCCAGGTCGCTGCGCACAGCGCGCTCAGCGGCGGTCTTGGACTGAGCCCGCATGTCGTCCACCGTCATACCCATCATCCGCAGGTAGTCCTCAAAGCCGATGCCCTGGCTCTGGATGCGGTTGGCATAGTCCTCCAGCATCTTGTCGCCCCGGTAATCCACCATGGCCTGGGGTACCTCGCACTCCAGCTTCTCCAGCAGGGCGGTGATGACGGCCTCCTCGAATTCCCGGTCGGCCTGCTCCTGACGGCGGGCCTTCAGCTTCTCGCCCAGGTCCTTCTTGAACTCCTCCAGGGTGTCGAACTCGGACACGTCCTTGGCGAACTCATCGTCCACCTCGGGCTCCTGCTTCTCCTTCACCTCATGGACCTTGACCTTGAACACCACCTGGGCGCCGGCCAGCTCGGGGGTATAGTTCTCCGGGAAGGTGATATCCAGGTCCTTCTCGTCGCCCGCCTTCATGCCGATGACCTGATCCTCAAAGCCGGGGACGAAGGAGCCGGAGCCCAGCTCCAGGCTGTAGTTCTCGCCCTTGCCGCCCTGGAAGGGCTCGCCGTCCTTGAAGCCCTCAAAGTCGATGACGGCGGTGTCGCCCTTCTTGGCCTTGCGCTCCACGCTCACCAGGCGGGAGGCCCGGTCGATGTAAGGCTTCAGCTCCCCTTTGATATCGGCGGCGGACACCTTTACCTCGGGCTTGGCCACGGGCAGGCCCTTGTAGTCCTTGATGGACGCCTCGGGCCTGACGGTAACGGTGGCCTTAAAAGTAAAGCCGTCGGCGGTGGCCTCCAGCACCTCCAGCTGGGGATAGGCCACAGGCTTGATGCCGGTCTCCTTCAGCGCGGCCTCGTATGCGTCGGGATAGGCCAGGGAGATGGCATCGTCAAAAAAGATCTCGGCGCCATACATCTTCTCAACCATCTTCCGGGGGGCCTTGCCCTTGCGGAAGCCGGGGATGTTGATGCGGTTCTTCTGCCGGTTGTACACCTTGTCAATGGCGGCCTGGAACTCGGCGGCGCCGACCTCGATCACCAGTTCAAAGGCGCTGTTCTCTGTCTTCTCGTTGCTCTTGATGTTCATGGTTTGTTCCTCCAAGCTCGGCCCGCCGGAACGCCGCTGGGCCTTCTTTCTAAATAATCCAACCTATTCTATCAGATAGGCGCGGATATTTCCACTGTTTTTTTGTTTATTCCAAAATTTTTTTTGGACGGAATCCGACAAAGTCCGCCGCCACCAGGTGATAGTCCACGCCGCCCTGGGTTCCCTCCACCGCCAGCCGGTGGCTGGGGCCGTGGAGATGGCCGTAGCAGCATGTTTTCACCCCGTACCGCACCAAAAGGTCAATGATCTCCTGACAGCGGTAACCCCGGTACAGGGGCGGATAGTGGAGAAAGCAAACCTTCTCCTTCTCCCCCGCCGCCTTCAGCGACGCTTCCAACCGAATCAGCTCCCGGTTGAACACTTTTTCCCAATGGGGCGTTCCGTTTTCCTCAAAGAACCAGCCCCGGGTACCGCACAGCGCGGTTTCGCCATAGAGGGCGCAGTTGTTGTGGAGGATGTGGAGCCGGTCAAACCCATTGGCCTGAAAAAAAGCGTTCATCTTGGCCGCAGTGTTCCACCAGTAGTCGTGATTGCCCTTGAGAAGCCACTTCTCCCCCGGCAGCTCGCTGTTGAGGAAAGCAAAGTCCTCTCTGGCCTCCTCCAGGCTCATACCCCAGGACAGATCTCCGCACAATACCACCGTGTCCATATTGTCCACCGAAGCGAAGCCCTCCCGAAGCTTATCCACGTAGCCCTCCCAGCCGCCGCCGAACACATCCATGGGCTTGTCGGCTCCCAGGGACAGATGGGTATCACCGATGGCGTAGAGAGCCATCCCATCACCTCTTACTTCAGGAAATTCAGTACGCTGTCCTTCATGGCGGCTTTGTCCACCGCGCCCTCAAAGCGGCGGCGGCGCTTTTTAAGCCGTGCCAGCGGCGTCGGCGTGGGTACGCCGGTGACCTCGGTGAGCTGGTCCAAAATCTCCAAACCTGCCTTGTGCTGTTTCACCCCCAGGGCGTCCAGTACGCTGTCGCAGAACTTGAAGGGACTGGCGGTGGACACCACCACGGTGGGGGTATCGTCCCCCGTCTCCTCCCGATACTCCTCCAGCACATGGAAGGCCACGGCGGTGTGAGGGTCGATGAGGTAGCTGCGCTCGTTCCACATCCTGGCGATCATGGCCTTTGTCTGCTGGTCGTCGCAATACCCGGCGCTGAACTCCCGCTTCAGCTTGGTGCGGATGGAACTGTCCACCCGGTAGCTGCCATACTCCGCCAGCTGGGACATGTACTCCCGAACCAACCTGTCGTCCCGGCCGGACAGCTCGAACAGCATCCGCTCCAGGTTGCTGGAAATCAAAATATCCATGGAAGGCGACAAGGTGTTATAGAAAGCGCGGTTGCGGTCATAGGTGCCGGTATTGATGAAGTCGGTGAGTACGTTGTTCTGGTTGGAGGCACAGATCAGCCGGTTGATGGGGATTCCCATGGCCTTGGCATAGTAAGACGCCAAGATATTGCCAAAATTGCCGGTGGGCACGCATACATTGATGGCCTGACCCTTGGAGACGGCCCCAGCCTTGAGCAGGTCGCAGTAGGCGGAGGCGTAGTATACGATCTGGGGCAGGACCCGGCCCCAGTTGATGGAATTGGCAGAGGACAGGAAATAGCCCCGATCTGCCAACTCCGCCGCCAGCACCTCATCGGAAAACAACGTCTTCACCCCAGTCTGGGCATCGTCGAAATTGCCCACAACGGCGCACACGCCCACGTTGCCCCCTTCTTGGGTAACCATCTGGAGCTCCTGAATCTCAGAGACGCCATCCTTGGGATAAAACACCAAAATCCTGGTTTTATCCACATTGCGGAACCCCTCCAGGGCAGCCTTGCCCGTGTCACCGGAGGTAGCGACCAGAATGCACACCGTCTTTTTCTCGTCGTTCTTCTCCAGGGACGCGGTCAAGAGATGAGGCAGGACCTGGAGCGCCATGTCCTTAAAAGCGCAGGTGGGCCCGTGCCACAGCTCCAGGCAGTAGGTGCTATCATCAAGCTTAACCACAGGGGCGATGTCTTCACTGGAGAACTTCCCGCCGCCGTAAGCCTCGGCCGCGTAGGCGGTGAGCTCAGAAGCGGCAAATCCCTCCAAAAAGCTGTTCATGATGTATACCATCCGCTGCTGGTAGGACATCTCCTTCATAGTTTCCACAGCGGAGGCGGGCAGACGGGGGAGCACCGCCGGGGTCAGCAGGCCGCCGTCGGGGGCCAGCCCCTTGGCGATGGCCTGGGACGCGCTCATGTGCAGATCTTTATTTCTCGTGCTCAGGTAATTCATGGTCATCTCACTACTCTCATTAAATTATTGTAAAACAGGTCTTGGACGACCGTTTCTCCGTAACCATGGCGGAGCAGGTGCTCATAGAACCGGGGCAGGCTGTCGATAGCGGGCAGGCCGGCAATGGTGTCGCAGCCGTCCCAGTCGCCGCCCAAAGCTACATTAGCCGCGCCGCCCAGCTCCAAAATGTGGTCCAGATGGGCCCGTACCCCGTCCAGATCCCTGCCGCCACCCACGAACTCGGTGTAAAAATTAAGCCCTATCACACCCTGATTTATTATTATCGCATTTATTTGCTCATCCGTCAAGTTCCTTGTGTGATCCCACACAGATTTTGTGTTGGAGTGGCTGGCGATAAAAGGCCGCCGGGCCATCTCCACAAGATCCCAGAACCCCGCTTCAGATAGGTGGGACACATCCACCAAAATATGCAGATCCTCCATTTTAACCACAAACGCGCGGCCAACAGGAGATAATCCCCGCTCTGGCTCATCGCAATTGGAACCGGAAAGGGTGTTGGCACGGTTCCACGTCAAATTGATTGCTGCTACGCCGTCTTCAGCCGCCTGATCCAAACGGCCCGGGTCACAGCCCAGCAGCTCCGCGCCCTCCACTGACAGAAACGCCGCCGCCTTTCCCCGGCAATTGGCTTCCTCCGCCTCGCATGCGGTGCGGCACTGGACAATTCTGTCAGAATTTTGAGCCATCTGATCCTTAAAACAGCGCAGCAGGGCGTGATAAGCCCGTTCCACTGAATCTCCACCCGAGGGATAGCCGGTGTAGCCGTCCGCGGTCCACAGAGCAAAAAACTGGCAGTACCGTCCAAACCCCGCCGTCCGATCCAAAGAAAGCATCCCGGAGTTGCGGTCCAGGCCTTCGTACTCTCGCCAACAGCGGGAGATGGTGTCACAGTGGGCATCAAATACGGAAATCGCCCCCATAAGCATCCTCCTAAAAAGCGTTTTCAAGGTAGTATATGTTCGGTTTTTCAGTGTGGATCCCCTGAGGCGCGTATACCTCCGCCACGTCAAACCGGGGCTGGAGGCCGCTGGAATGGCTTATCAGATAATACTGTGCGGCGGCACGGAGCTTTCGCTGCTTAGAGGCCGTCACCGCCTCACAGGCCGCGCCAAATCGGTCATTCTTTCGCAGCTTGACCTCCACAAAGGCCAAGTATTTTCCCTTCTTTGCCACAATATCCAACTCGCCCACGCGGCATCGGAAATTGGTGGCCGCAATGGTCCAGCCCTTTTGCCTCAAATCCTCCGCCACCAGCTCCTCGCCCCATTTGCCCAGAACACGGGCGGTCTCTCCCCCGCCGCTCACAGCTTTTTCAAAAAAGTCCGGCGGTGGATGGCACAGGGGCCAAACTCCCGCAGCAGCTGATAGTGACGTTTGGTGGGGTATCCCTTGTGGCGCTCAAACTCGTACTGTGGGTACACAGCCGCCATCTCCTTCATGTATCGGTCCCGGCTGACCTTGGCCAGGATAGAGGCGGCAGCAATAGACATTGACAAGCTATCTCCCTTTACAATAAGCTTGTGGGGAAGGACGATGGCGCACCGGCTCCCGTGGTCCCGATTGCCGTCAATGAGGGTAAAATCCGCCTTGGGCTCCAACCCGTCAATGGCCAGCTGCATGGCCATCAACCTGCTGTTTAAAATGTCAACCTCGTCAATCTCTTCCGGCTCCACCCAAGCCACAGACCAAGCCGCCGCTTGCGCCGTGATCTGATCGTACAGCACCTCGCGACGCTTTTCCGTCACCTTTTTGGAGTCGTTGAGCCAGGGCAGTTCCAATCCGTCGGGAAGAATAACCGCCGCGGCGTACACCCGGCCCGCCAGCGGTCCGGCTCCCGCCTCGTCACAGCCACATATGGCGGTGTATCCCTGTGACACGGCCTCGTGTTCCAACTCCCAACTGGGCACGGTCTATCTCCCCCTTCTATATATCTTCGGGTGTCTCAAGTGTAAAGCATCCTAACTTGCCACCTCGAAACTCGTCCAGCAGCACCTTTGCCATCCGCTCCGAGTCCGTCTCGCCGCCGGATACCAGCATGCCCCGCTTCCGGGCGCAGCTCTCCAGCAGTTCCCAGCCCTGAAGTCCCTCCATGTCCGTCAATTTATACCGCTCTTCCAACGCTTTTGGATAGCGGTCCCGAAGCAGCTCCAGAAGGGCACTGGCCAACCCCTCCACGTCGGTGACCTCGTCCCTCACCGCGCCGGTGAAGGCCAGGTGGAGGCCGGTGGTCTCATCCTCAAATTTCGGCCACAGGATACCCGGTGTGTCCAACAGCTCCAGGCCGGCGTCCACGCTCACCCACTGCTTTCCTCGGGTAACACCGGGCCTGTCGCTGGCTTTGGCGGATTTCCGCCGGGCCACCTTGTTGATAAAGGTGGATTTGCCCACGTTGGGCACCCCCACCACCATGGCCCGGATGGGTCGGCCCACCTGTCCCTTGGCCTTCCACGCCGCCAGCTTGTCCTTGAGCACACTTTTAGCGGCAGCGGAAAACTGGCTGACTCCCTTTCCCGATTTGGCGTCTGTCTCCAGCACGCCGAACCCTTTCTCCTTGTACCAAGCCATCCACTGTGCCGTCATGGCAGGGTCCGACTGGTCTGCCCGGTTGAAAATGACCAGCCGGGGCCGGTCCCCCACCATAGCGTCAATGTCCGGGTTGCGGCTGGAGATGGGGATACGGGCATCCACCACCTCGGCCACCAGGTCCACCAGCTTTATGTCGTTTTCCATCTGCCGCCGGGTCTTGGTCATGTGCCCCGGATACCACTGTATATTCATAAGCTTCACCTTTTTGTCAAAATCAAGCATTTGAATAAAAGAGGAGCGGTCACCCGCTCCTCTTCTACTGCGCAGCTTACAGGTCCTCTTTGACCTTGGCGGCTTTGCCCACGCGGTCGCGCAGGTAGTACAGCTTGGCCCGGCGAACCTTACCCTTGCGGACGGTCTCCACCTTCTCAATGGTGGGAGCATGCAGGGGGAAAACCTTCTCCACGCCCACGCCGTAGGAAATACGGCGGACGGTGAAGCTCTCCTCGATACCGCCGTGCTTCTTGGCGATGACAGTGCCCTCGAACACCTGGATACGCTCGCGGCTACCCTCCTTGACCCGGATGTGCACCCGGACGGTATCGCCCACACGGACGGAAGGAGCTTCCTCCTTCATGTACTTGTCGCTGAATTGCTGAAGCAGATCCATTTGTATTTTCCTCCTAATTTCAGGCGTTCGTGCGTCCTAGCCCGTGGCCGCGCAGAGGACCGCCCTTTTTCAGACTTAGGTAGTTTACCACAGCCGTCCCAGATTTGCAAGGGCTTTTTCCAGTTTTCCGGCAAAAATTATCTGCTTTCCCGGCGCAGCACTCCTGCCAATAGCCATAGGGCGGTAAACAGCAGGGTCACGTTGGCGTAATAGGCAGCGGCCACCGCCCCAATCCCCACCAGTACCCCCACCAGGCAGCCGGACAGCGCTGTCATCAGCCGCTCCGCCCAGTCCGGGTCCAGCCGGTCCGCAATCAGTCCATAGACCACCCTGCCTCCGTCCAAGGGCAGGATGGGCAAGAGGTTGAACGCCCCAACCGCCAGGGTAAGCGCCGCCGCCAAGTCCCAGTTCAGAGCCAGGAAAAGCCCGCCGGCCAGCAGATTGGCCCCGGGCCCGGCCAGCGCCACCAGGCTGTCCCTGACATAGGTCAGAGGAGCACGGTAGTCAATGCGTAGCTCTGCCCCCACTACTGTCAAAGACAGACGCTCCACCCGCCCGCCAAAAGCGGCGGCAGCGGCAATATGCCCCAACTCGTGAAGGACACAGGCCGCCAGCCCCCAGGGCAGCAGCCCCACCCCCTCGTCCAGCCAAAATAACACCCCCAGCAAGAGCAGGAAACCAGGGCTCGCCTCTATCTGTGGCCGGTTACGACAGGTCCACATAATACGCCGGGTCCAGCCGGATGTTATCCTTCTCTATGGTCAGGTGGAGATGAGAGCCGGTGGCGTTGCCCGTGTGGCCCACCAGTGCCACCGTCTGGCCACAGGACACCTGATCCCCCTTATGGACAAGCAGCTTGCTGCAATGGGCGTAAAAGCTGCTGACATTGTTGGCGTGATTGATCTTCAAGTAATTGCCGAACTCATCGCTTGTCCCGATATATTCAACCGTTCCGGCGGCAAAGGCACCGATCTCCGCCCCCTCCTCGGCGCCGATATCCAGCGCCAGGTGGAATTCATTTTTTCCATTGATGGGGCTGTCCCGGTAGCCGAAGCCAGAGGTAGCCGTTCCATTGACCGGCACGGCGGTCTCGCTCAGCCCCAGTTCGTAAAAAGCCAGGCTCACATTTCGGGGCAGCTTGACGCCATCATCGGTGTATTCCTGGGCCATAGCTGTCACCAGAGCGGGCTGGCCGGTTTCCGGCGGGGCGGATTCTGGCTCTTGTTCCGCCGGCTCGTCCCTTTTTGAGGAAAAATCGGCCTTGGCCAGGATGCCGTGTTCATTGAGGTAGTCCAAACCCATCCTGGAGGTCTGGCTCAGCCGCACCGGCATTGGGAGCTCATCTCCAGAAAGAGTGGGCGATGGACTTGGTTCTTCTTCCACTTCTCCGCCCATCAATGTGACGCACAAAGCCTCAAGGGCGCCAGCTATTGGCTCTCCACTGGAAAGATCACTGCTAAACCGCTGAAAGGCGGCTTTAAAATCCACATTCGCCGCCGCCACCGTCCGCCAAACCTCCAACTGGGCCGGAAACACACCCCGGCCAATGTACACCAGCAGAAACAGCGCCAAGCTGACCACCAGCTGAATCAGTCTGCGCCGCTCCCCCTCTGCTCCTCCATTCTGGGCAGAGCGCCTTGCCCTCTGAGCGGGCCGCCGTCCTCTGGCCGCCGCGCGTTTAGATGCCCCGTCCACACCGACCCCTCCTTGTCCATTTGTCTCTTGGGATACTGTATGTCTGGGGGCAGGTTTTTATGCAAAGGGTAGCGGTTGAGGCGGACACAAAGAGGACACGCCTCTGGCGTGTCCCTTCCCTGCCACCATATTACAAAAAATTGGAGCAAGCGTCTTGCCGCTTGCTCCAACGTGGAGCGGGTGAGGGGAATCGAACCCCCGTGTTCAGCTTGGGAAGCTGACATTCTACCATTGAACTACACCCGCAAGTTCCCTTGCATTATAACAGACTCGAGTAAAAAAATCAAGCACTTTTTTTTGAGGATTTACAAAATATGGTATTTCAATTTTTTCACAAAAGCCCCTTTACAAGCGCAGTTTTTATTGATATAATATACAACAAGAAAACAAGGAGGTGATGGCAATGAAGGTCCTCTTTTCAGTGCCCGTTGATATCGACGAGTTGATCTTCGCCGGAGAGACTACCGTTCCCAGCGACCGCTGAGCACGACGTACTTTCAATGGTATAAGAAGTTGACTCGTCCCTTATCGGGGACGTTTTTATTTTTAAAAAGAGGGACGCCGTCCTATTGGGCGGCGTCCCTTTTTTCGTTAGTGTCAGCGGCTCCTGCTGCGGCCCAGGAAGCGGAGCAGGTAGAGGAACAGGTTGATGAAGTCCAGGTACAGCTGAAGCGCGGAGAATACGGATGCCTTTTGGAGCATGACCTCGTCACCGTAGAAATACTCATAATTGGCTTTGATCTTCTGGGTGTCATAGGCGGTGAAGCAGAGGAATACCACAATGCCCACCATGCAGATGACCCGCTCCAGACTGGACATGTCGATAAACAGGGTCAACAGGCCAGCAATCAGAAGAAAGATCAGGCCGCCCACCAGCAAAGGCCGCAGGCCTGACAGATCGGTTTTCGTGAATCGGCCATAGAGTGCGAAGCCGCCGAAAAAGAGAGCGGTCAGGCCGAAGATGAAGATCAGCTTGGCCACATCAAACGCCACAAAATATACGGAGAACACAATTCCATTGAGGATGGAATAGACCGCAAACAGGGTTCGGGTGACAGCCACCGACCGCTTCAGGATGCCGGCAGACATGAACAGCACCACCGCCAGCTCGGCAATCAGCAGGATGGTCATGATATAGGGGATGGAGAACATATAGTACACCCCGCCGGTGAGGGCCAGTGCCGCCGCCAGTAAAAAGGTGATCATCAGCCCCACAAACATCCACCCGAAGGTCTGGGTCATATACTGATTCAGGGTCAGCGTACCCTGGACGTAGCCGCTGTCAAAATCGTAACGATTCATGTTGCGTTCTTCCATAGTCAACTCTCCTTATCCACTTGTTTCATCTGCTTTAGGTTGCCAATCTTCAGGGCCCGGCGGTCCAGCTCGGCCAGCACGTCCTCCAGAGGGATCCCCTTTTCCGCCATCATCACCATTAGATGGTAGATCAGGTCGGAAATCTCTCCCACTGTATCGGAGGGAACCTCATTTTTCGCCGCGATGATGGTCTCAGCGCACTCCTCTCCCACCTTTTTCAGGATCTTATCCAACCCCTTGTCGAACAGGTAGCAGGTGTACGATCCCTCCTGGGGGTTTGCCTTGCGTTCCATAACCACCTCATAGAGCCTCTCCAGCGTACTGTCCATATCATATCCCTCCCATGCCGACTTTCATACATTATAACTCGATTCGATTGAAAAAGCAACTGTGAGCTCCTGTGTGGCATGCTGGTCCGTCGGGCTCACAAATATAGAGCAAGGTATCAGTGTCGCAGTCGGCGAAAATCTCCCTGATGTGGAGATAGTTCCCGCTGGTCTCCCCTTTGTTCCAAAGCTTTTGGCGGTCCCGGCTCCAAAACCAGGCGGTTTTGGTTCGAATGGTGTTCTCAAGGGCCTCCCGGTTTGTGAAGCCCAGCATAAGCACATCTCCGCTTCCCTGCTCCTGGATGACCACAGGGATTAGATCGGATTTTTGAAACAGCAGATCAAGGTCAAACATCTTTGTTCACCTCACCGGGATATTTTTCCCCCGCAAAAACTCCTTTACCTGGGGCACGGTCAGCTCACCGAAATGGAACAGAGAGGCGGCCAGCGCCGCATCGCAGTTTGTCTCCTCAAATACCTGGGCAAAATGCTCCAGACTGCCGCAGCCGCCGGAGGCAATCACCGGGATGGAGACGGCCTGCGCCACCGCCTTAGTCATTTCAACATCAAATCCCGCCTTGGTGCCATCTGCGTCCATGGAGGTGAGCAGGATCTCCCCTGCTCCCAGCTCATGTCCGCGCTTGGCCCACTCCACTGCGTCCAACCCAGTGGGGGTGCGGCCTCCAGCCACTACCACCTCGTACCATCCCTCTGGCCGGTGCCGCGCGTCGATGGCCAGCACCACGCACTGGGAGCCAAACCGCTGGGCGGCACGGGCGATCAAGGTTTCATCCTTTACAGCGGCTGAGTTGACGGAGATCTTGTCCGCCCCCGCCCGGAGCAGCCGCTGGAAGTCGTCCAGCGTACGGATGCCGCCCCCCACGGTGAGGGGGACGAACACCTGGGCGGCGGTGTGCTCCACCACGTCGGCCACGGTGTCCCGGGCGTCGCTGGTGGCGGTGATATCCAAAAAGACGATCTCATCCGCCCCCTGATCCGAGTAAAACTTGGCCAGCTCCACCGGGTCTCCCGCATCCCGGATGTTCACAAAGTTGACTCCCTTCACCACCCGGCCGTCCCGTACGTCCAGGCAGGGAATGATGCGTTTGGCTAACATGAAAGCCCCTCCAAATAGCGGTCGATGTCCTTTTGAGACTTCAAAACCACCGTTTTTTCCGAATACTGCTCCAAAACCCGTCAAAATTTTCCCCGTCTCCGCCGAGTTCGGCCTTTCCAGAGCAGCCACCACATAAACTCCCAATCCATCTTCTCACAACAGCCGTCCGCCATATCCGGCCGGGATCCGCCGCGAAAGCGGACGTAGCGTTTCCATGCGCGCCAGAAACATGCAAAGCGAGGAAAGTTCAACAAAACAATGGTATCGGCCTCATTCAGCCGGCGTTCATATTCAAAATTTGAGTAGGTGCCGTCGATGACCCATGCGGGATTCTCCATAAAATCGTGAACCATCCGATGTGCCTCCGCCCGATCCCGCTCCTTCCAGTTCGGCATGAACTGTACCGTGTCAAAGTGGAGCACCGAAATTCCGTACCGCTCACCCAGAGCCCGGGCCAGGGTGGACTTCCCCGCCCCGCTGTAGCCGATCACCGCGATTTTCATTGCTGGGGCCCCGCTTCTCGAATAGCCTCCGCGAGGTTTATGGTCCCGGCGTAATACGCCTTGCCGATGATGGCCCCATAAAGCCCCATATCCCGGAGCCGCCTCACGTCATCCAGGGTGGTCACTCCGCCGGAGGCTACGATATTACATGTTACTGCCCTTTGCAAATCAGCCAGCTGGCCAAAACTTGGCCCCGACAGCATCCCGTCGGCGGCAATGTCTGTAAAGACAATCGTCTTTACACCCTTTTCCTCCATTGCCTGGGCCAGGCCCAGCCCGCTGAGGCCGGAATCCTGTTCCCAGCCAGCCGTGCGCACCCGGCCGTTTAAGCAGTCGATGCCCACCGCCACCCGGTCCCCATAATGCTCCAGAGCATAGTCCACCACTTTCGGATTTGTCACGGCGGCGGAGCCGACCACCAACCGGGCAACTCCCGATCCGGCCACCTTCTCCACATCCTCCTGAGTCTTGATGCCGCCGCCCAGCTCCACGGACAGACCAGCCCCCTCAATCACCGCTTTGATATGGGGGAAATTGGTCCGCTCTCCTCCCCGGGCGCCGTCCAGGTCAACCATGTGCACCCACTTGGCCCCGGCCTCAGCGAAGGCCCGCGCCGTCTCCAACGCACTGTCCGCCACTTGGCTGGCTGTGGAAAATTCCCCTTTTTGCAGACGGACACAGCACCCGTCCTTCATGTCAATGGCAGGTAGAATAATCATCCAATCAAATCTCCAAAATTCTTTAAAATTTGCAGCCCAGCCTCGCCGCTTTTTTCCGGATGGAACTGGCAGCCGTAGACGCCATTGTGAGACACCGCAGCCACGATGGACGGCCCATACTGTGTCCGGGCGATCACATCATCCTCACAGTAGGCGTTGCCGCAAAAGGAGTGGACAAAGTATACATAGGTCCCGTCATCCAGCCCTCGGAACAGCGGGGAATCGTTTTGAAGCTCCAGACTGTTCCAGCCGATGTGCGGCAACTTGAGAGGCGTCTCAATTCGCTGGACACAACCATTGACAAGGCTTAGACCTTCACAGGCTTTCCCCTCCTCGCCCCGCTCAAAAAGCAGCTGCATCCCCAGACAGATTCCCAGGATCGGCTTGCGTCCGGCCTGGGCCAATAGGCTCTTGTCCAGGCCGGTGGAGCGCAACTTATCCGCCGCGTCCGGGAAAGCTCCCACGCCGGGAAGGATGATCGCGTCCGCCCGCTCCAGCTCCCCAGCGTCTCCGGTAATCAAGGTTCTTTGCCCGATATAGGCCATAGCGTTGGATACGCTCTTCAGATTGCCCACACCGTAATCCACAATGGCAGTACAGCTCATCATAATGCCCCCTTGGTGGAGATCACCTCGTCTCCTTCGATCCGTACGGCCTCCTTCAGAGCCAGTCCCAGGGATTTGAACAGCGCCTCAGTGATATGGTGGGCGTTGTCCCCATATTCGCACTTCTGATGTAGTGTAATTCCGCCATTCACCGAAAAAGCCCGCATAAATTCCACAGTAAGGCAGCTGTCATACCCACCGATGATAGGCTGGGGCATGGGCGCGTCAAACGCCAGATAGGGCCGATTGGAGCAGTCCAGCACCGTGCGGCACAGGGCCTCGTCCATGGGGACGAAGGCCGTTCCATAGCGGCGGATGCCTTTTTTATCTCCCAGCGCCTCCCGGAACGCCTGACCCAGCACGATGCCCACATCTTCCACCGTGTGATGTCCGTCCACATGGAGGTCGCCCAGGGCGGACAGTTCCAGCCCAAAACCGGCGTAAAAGCCCAGGGCGGTGAGCATGTGGTCAAAAAAACCGATGCCGGTGGAGATATTTACCTCTCCCCCGTCCAGGCACAAGCTGAGGGTGATATCCGTCTCCTTTGTGGTGCGCTGAATTGTCGCCTGACGCATAGACGAGTCCTCCTTTTTTGAACGTTCGGCACGCCCTCACTCCGTCTCTTTCGCAAACAGCTCCTCCACTAAATTCTTTGCGTCAGGAAGATAAGAAGCGGGGACAGAAAAACGAATGGTTTCCGAGAGAGATCCCATCTTAATGGCCAGACCGGCCCCCAGCGAGCTTTCTTTGAAAAATGGAATCTTGTGCTGCTGCAACACGTCCGCCAGCATGCCCGCCCAAATGGGGCTTTGCTCCGTCAGATAACACGTCTCCTCGGGCAAATTGCTGGAACACTTTGCCTCAGGCGTCTCAGCCAATGCCTCATAGGTCTCCATACTCATGATAACTAGGTCGCTGTAGCCGTTTTTTGTAATAAAAACCGGCTCATCCTTTGCATGACACAGCTCTGAAATCTTTGTGGTGTTTCGTAGGTCGGTGATTGGTATGATTCGCGGCATAAAAAGCCCCCTTTCGACACACATAATTATAGCATAATCATATACGTCATACAAGGCGTTTTTATGCTCTTAATTACGTCACTCAAACCGCACCTGAATAGAATTTGCATGAGCAGTGAGCTTTTCCGCCTGGGCCAGCGCGATGATTTCCTTGGAAATGGGCTCCAGCGCCTCCCGGCCAAACTCCAGAACGCTCATGGATTTCAAAAAGCTATCCACGCTCAGCGGTGAAAAAAATCGAGCTGTGCCGCTGGTAGGAAGCACATGGTCCGGCCCCGCCAGATAGTCTCCCAAAGGTTCCGGGGTGTAGGCTCCCAGGAACACTGCCCCCGCGTTTTTCACCAGGGAGAGCAATTCCCTGGGTGATTCTGTGACAATTTCCAGGTGCTCCGGCGCGATCTCGTTGGCCAGCTCCACACACTGGACCAGGCCCTCGCACACAATGGCGCAGCCAAAATCTTTCAGGGACGCCTCCATGATCTCCGAGCGGCTGAGATAGCCGGTCTGCCGGGTAATTTCTGTGTCCACCGCCTGGGCTAGTGCCTCCGAATCGGTCAGCAGCACAGCGGAGGCCAGCCTATCGTGCTCTGCCTGGCTGAGCAGGTCGGCGGCGATGAATTTCGGGTCGGCGGTATGATCCGCAATGACCAGTACCTCCGACGGCCCCGCCACCATGTCGATATCCAGCGTTCCGTAGGCCAGACGCTTGGCCGCCGCCACATAGGCGTTCCCCGGCCCCACCAGTTTATCAGCCCGGGGAATAAACCCCGCGCCGTAAGTGACCGCCGCCACCGCCTGGGCCCCGCCTACGGCGATGACCCGGTCCACTTCGGCGATTTTCGCTGCCGCCAGCACTGCGTCGCTGAGGTTTTCCGTGGGCGGAGTGATCATCACGATGTCCTCCACTCCGGCCACCTTGGCGGGTACGGCGTTCATCAGCACAGAGCTGGGATAGGCGGCGGTGCCGCCCGGCACGTAGATACCCACCCGGGTCAGCCCCCGGACAATCCGGCCCACCCTGCCCCCATCAGGAGAGGTCCATTCCATGGACCTTGCCAGCAGCTTTTCATTGTAGTCTCGGATGTTTCGGGCGGCATGCTCCAGCGCCGCGATCAGCTGCTTCGGGCAGGCGGCGTAGGCCTCCTCCAGCCGCTCCCGAGGCAGCTCATAGGGCGCCTGCCCGTCGAACTGGAGGGAATAACGCTCCACCGCAGCCATTCCCTCCGCCTGCACATCCTCCATAACCGCTTTGACGGCCAGCTCAATATCAGCGTTCTTTTCCGCCGCCCGCCCCCGCATGGCGTCCAGCTGGCGGCGCTCGGCGGTCCCGTCCGCCCTGATGATGGTTATCATATCCGTCCCCCCAGCTCCCGCTCCACGCGGGACAAAAAGTCGGTGATCTCGTTTTTATACAGCTTCATGGACGCGGTGTTCACAATGAGCCGCGCCGACACTTGAGCCACATCTTCAATGGGCTCCAAGCCGTTCTCTTTCAGGGTAGCCCCCGTCTCCACAATGTCCACAATGCCGTCGGCCAGATTCAGGATCGGGGCCAGCTCCACGCTGCCCTCGATTTTGATGATGTCCACGTCCATCCCTTTGCCCTCAAAAAAGGCCCGGGTGACGTTAGGGTATTTGGATGCGACCCGCCGGGTCTTGTAGGTGCCGTAAAAATCGCTGCCTTTTTTCACCGCCAAGGCAAACCGGCACCGGCCAAAGCCCAGGTCCAGCACCTCGTAAAAAGCCCCGCCCTTCTCCAAAATGGTGTCCTTACCCACCACGCCGAAATCGCACACCCCGTGCTCCACGTAGGTGATGACATCGGGGGCCTTGGCCAGCACCACATCCAGTGGATAATTGGGCAGGGCGTGGATGAGCCGCCGCCCGGGGTTCCGCACCGGAGAGCAGTCAAGCCCTGCGGCCTCAAACAGCTTCACCGACTTGTCCTGCAAACGCCCCTTGGTCAGAGCGATCCTCAACCGTTCGCTCATACCGCCAGCCACCTCTCTTCCGCGCCGTTCAGCACCAGCACTTGGACTGCGCCCTTCTCCCGGGCCAGATTCATGGTGCTGTTCAGGGTCCGGCAGGGGGACAGCTCACAGCTTCCGGCGGGGCGGCTGTCCACCACCGCCAACGCCCGGGCCAGCAGGCCGGGGCCGTAGTGGATCACCGTCTCCAGCCTGGGGATCTCCACGGCAAGGCAGGCCCCCACCGCATCCACGTCCACGGCGAAACCGATGGCCTCCGCCTTCCGGCCAAACTGCTCCATCAGTCTGTCATACCGGCCCCCGGACAGCACGGGAGCTCCCGCGCCCTCGGCATAGCCCCGGAACACCAGCCCGGTGTAATAGTCCAATTGATGGACCAAACCCAGGTCAAAGCGGACGCAGTCCCCATATCCGGCAGCAGACAGCTCAGAGTATAGCCGCCGCAGGTGGTCCAGGCTGTCGCAGGCCCCCGCCAGGACCTGGGCCTCGTCCAGCACCTCCACCCCGCCGAACAGGTAGGGCAGGCGGCGCAGAGCGGCATAGGCTTCCTCGCCCCGGTAGGGCTCCAGCAGGTCGTTGAGCAGGGCAAAGTTTTTGCCCTCGATGGCGGAGCGCAACCGCTCCAGCTCCTCCTGGGGCATGTTCATCCGCCCGGCCAGCGCACGGTAGAACCCGGCGTGACCCAGCTCAATATGGAACTGTCCCAGCCCGCAGGCCCGCAGGGCGTCCACCGCCATGGCCACCATCTCCAGGTCGGCTTTGTCTCCCACCGCGCCGATCATCTCCACGCCGCACTGGGCGATCTCGCTGCTCCCCCCCTGGTGGGCCTTTTCCGAGCGGAACACCGTCTGGTCATAGTACAGCCGCTGGGGCAGGGCCAAATTTTTCAGCTTGGTGGCCGCCACCCGGGCGATGGGGGCAGTGCAGTCGGGCCGCATGACCATAATCTTGCCGGAGCGGTCAATGATCTTCAACATGGACTCCTGGGGAATGGGATTGCCGGACTGGACGAACAGGTCGTAAAACTCCACCTCGGGGGTGATGACCTCGGTGTAGCCCCGGCGGCAGAACAGCTCCACCAGGGCGGACTGCACCTGACGGCGCTCCAGGCACTCGGAGAACAGCCGGTCCCGAGTGCCCTCAGGGGTGTTGATATGGATGTTCATGGATTTGCCTCCAAATTCTTTAGCTCGCTAATGTGATGAATCATACCACATCCCTGCCGCTGTGTCAACCCTGAAATGGTTTCTTCTTTACCTGCTTGTTATTCAAACATTCTTTTCAACAAAACAGTGGATTGCCTTTCCCAGCGCATCGGGCGCGTCTCGGTTCACCTCATGCCCAGCGCCTGGAACCATCAGAAATTCTGCGTTGGGTATCTACTCCTTCATTTGCAAAGAAGCTGCCCTGTTCGCGCCATCCTTCTCTCCGCATACGATCAGCACAGGACAGCTGATCTGTTTCAAACCCGTTTGGAAGTTCAAATCAAACATAGATTTGCAGAGCTCAATAAAGTCCGCTTTCTTAAATCCCATCTCCTGAAAGGTACGCTTAGGCATCAAATGAAACAGCGCGTTTTGGAATTTCAAAAGCCCTTTCGGCATCGTGTATTGGGTCCCGACCAGCACCATAGAGCTCACTCGCTCCGGGTGCTCAATCCCATACTGCAGAGCCAAAATGCCTCCCAGCGACAGCCCGCACAGATTCAGCGGACCCTCAACCTGTCCACAATATTTCACCAATCCGCAGTATAGATTGTCATAGCGCGGCTCGCATCCTTCGAGCCACCGTGACAACTCCGGGCAGAGAATATCCGAAGCTGGCCCCAAATACTTGACCGTATCGCCCCAGCTGGCCGCAGACTGCCCCAATCCATGAAGCAAAATACATTTCATAGCATCATCCCTTGTCGAATTTGGATTAAAACAGCGAAAACTGACTGCTGTCCGGCAGATCCCCGAAGGCTCCCGCCTCCTTGAGCTGCTCCAGATGGGTAGAGGACACCTTGGTGCAGGCCAGGGCGAACTCCTCGATGGACAAAAAGTCCTTCCCCTGCCGTTTGTCCATGATGTCCCAGCCCACCGTCTCGCCCAGGCCTGCCACCGACGTAAAGGGGGGGATCAGCGCCTGCTTTTCCTCATCCACCAGGAAGTTCACGGCGTGGGACCGGGAGATATCCATCCGGGCGAAGCTGAACCCTCGGAGATAGAACTCATAGCACACCTCCAGCGTGGTGAGCATGTCCTCTTCCACCGCCGACGGCCTGTCTTTCTTTTCCTTAGCGTTCTTTTTGGCGTTGATCTCGGCCATTTTGCGCTTGACTACCTCCATCCCTCGGCACATGTACTTTTCATCGAACGCCTTGGCCCGGATGGAGAAATAGGCGGCGTAAAAGGCCAGGGGCCGGTGGACCTTGAACCAAGCGATGCGGAAGGCCATCATCACGTAGGCCACTGCATGGGCCTTGGGAAACAGGTAGGCAATCTTCGCAAGGGAGTCGATGTACCACTCCGGCACATCATGCTTCTTCATGGTCTCTACCCAGCCGTCCTGGAATCCGCCCTTTTTCACCTTTCCCTTGCGTACCGCCTCCATGATTTTGAAGGCCAACTTGGCGTCCACTCCCTTAGAGATGAGGTAGAGCATAATATCGTCACGGCATCCCACACACTGCTGCGCCCCTGCCGTCCCATTGAGAATCAGATCGCGGGCGTTTCCAAGCCACACGTCGGTGCCGTGGGTGAAGCCGGAGATGCGCAGCAGGGTATCGAACTGGGTGGGCTGGGTCTCCTCCAGCACTCCCCGGGTAAAGCTGGTATTGAACTCCGGCACCGCCACCGCTCCCGTAGGGCCCAATATGGGGTCATCGGTGAAGCCCAGCTTTTCCGAAGTGGTGAATAAGCTCATGGTGTCCGGGTCGTCCAGAGGAATTTTCTGGGCGTTTACTCCGGTGAGGTCCTCCAGCATCCGAATCATGGACGGGTCATCGTGGCCCAGCATATCCAGCTTTAAAAGGTTGGACTCCATGGAATGGTATTCAAAGTGGGTGGTGATGATGTCCGAGTCCTTGTCGTCCGCCGGGTGCTGGGCGGGACAGAAGTCGTAGATCTCCTTGTCCTGGGGAATGACCACCATGCCGCCGGGGTGCTGGCCGGTGGTGCGCTTTACCCCCTCACAGCCCTTGGCCAGCCGGAGCACCTCGGCAAAGGGGGCGTCCGGCTTTCCCACCAGCTCCAGGTACTTTTTGGCGTAGCCGATGGCGGTTTTCTCCGCCACTGTACCGATGGTGCCCGCACGGAACACGTGGTCCTTGCCAAACAGCTCAAAGGTGTACTTGTGGGCGTTGGACTGGTACTCGCCGGAGAAGTTCAGGTCAATATCGGGCACCTTGTCGCCGCCGAAGCCCAAGAAGGTCTCAAAGGGGATGTTGAAGCCGTCCTTTTCGTAGTCAGCCCCGCAGACGGGGCACTTCATGTCCGGCATGTCCGCCCCGCAGCCGTAGGGGTGGGCGGGGTCCTGGGCATAGTCGAAGTCGGCGTGCTTGCAGTTGGGGCAGCGGTAGTGAGCGGGTAGGGAATTCACCTCGGTGATGCCCGACATGAAAGCCACCAGGGACGACCCCACCGACCCTCGGGAGCCCACCAGGTAGCCGTGCTCCAGGGAATTCTGCACCAGTTTCTGGGCGGACATGTAGATCACGTCATATTTACAGCGGATGATGTCCACCAGCTCGGCGTTGATGCGGTCCACCACAATTTGCGGGGGATTATCACCGTAAAGGCGATGTGCTTTACCCCATACCAAATCTTTCAGCTCGCCGTCGGAGTTCTCCAGTTTAGGCGCAAACAGCCCGTCGGGCAGGGGCCGCACATTGTCGCACCAGCCGGCGATGAGGTTTGGGTTATCCACCACCACCTCACGGGCCTTTTCCTTCCCTAGATAGGAGAACTCCTCCAGCATCTCGTCGGTGGTACGGAAGTACAGGGGGTTGGGACTGTCTGCATCCTCATACTCCTTGGCGGCCAGCAGCACATGGCGGTACACCTCGTCGGTGGGCTCCATAAAATGGACGTCCCCTGTGGCGCACACCGGCTTGCTCAGCCGCTCCCCCAGGGCCACCACCCGGCGGTTGAAGGCCCGCAGGTCTTCCAGATCCCGGGCAATGGCCTTGCCCTCCTTATCGGGCCGGAGCATGTAGGCGTTGTTGGACAGGGGCTGAATCTCCAAATAGTCGTACCAGGCGGCAATGCGCTCCAGCTCCCGGTCCTCCCGGCCCGCCGCCACCGCCTGAAACAGCTCCCCCGCCTCGCAGGCGGAGCCAATGATGAGCCCCTCCCGGTTCTCATCCACCAGGGATTTGGGCATGATGGGAAAGCGGTTGAAGTGCTCTAGGTGGGCCTTAGACACCAGCTTGTACAGGTTTCGCAGGCCGGTCTGGTTTTTTGCCAGGATGATGAGGTGGAAGGGACTTCTCCTGCCCCGGCCTCCCCGCTTTTTGCCCGCCAGCACTTGGTTGACCTGGGCCGCCCGCTCCACCCCCCGTTCCCGGAGCATGGGGACTAGCCCCGCCAGAATGAGCCCGCAGGTCTCCGCGTCGTCATAGGCCCGGTGGTGCTGGAAAGGAGGCAGCGCCAGGTGATTGGCCACCGTATCCAGCTTGTGGTTTGGAAGCTTGGGGCACAGATACTGGGCCAAAATCAGGGTGTCAAAGTACAGCGGATCGAATTTCCGACCCGACCGGCGGCAGTACTCCCGGATAAAGCCGGTATCAAAAGCGGCATTGTGGGCACACAGGGGCGTATCCCCTACCCAGTCCAGAAACGCATCCACCGCCTCCTCGGGGGTGGGAGCACCCTCCAACAGCTCGTCAGTGATGCCGGTGAGGGAGACCGTCTTGGCGCTGAGGGGCCGTCCCGGCTGGGCAAAGGAGGTAAACTTATCCACCACTGCCCCGTCTCGGACCCGCACCGCGCCGATCTCAATGATGACATCGGTACGCTGGTCCAGGCCGGTGGTCTCCAGGTCGAAGGCCACGAACTCCCCGCCCAGGGCCATGTCACCCGGTCCGTGGACCGCTGTCTGTTCGTCCACATCATTCAGATAATACGCTTCCACCCCGTACAGCACCTTGATCTTTTCCCCCCGATCAGAGGCATTGTAGGCATCCGGGAAAGACTGCACCACCCCGTGGTCGGTGATGGCGATGGCAGGATGACCCCACTCAATGGCCCGCTTAACCACCGTTTTGGTGTCACATAGGGCGTCCATCATAGACATTTTGGTGTGTAAATGTAGCTCCACCCGCTTGTCCGGGGCGCTGTCCTTCCGGCCTTCCGGCTTGGGTGCCTCCTTGATGCCGTAGGGGTCCAGCACCAAGTCATTATTGTCAAACCGGCCCAGGGTTGGGCGGCCCTGGATCTGAAGCCGCTGGCCCTTCTTCACCTGCTCAATGATGGGCTTGGGGTTGTCCTCCTCCTTCATATACCGGGTGATCCGAATGGAGCCGGTGAAATCGGTGACGTCAAAGCACACCACCCACGCTTTGTTCCGGGGCAACTCCCGGTGTTCGATGTTGAAGACCTCCCCCTCTATCAGCACCGTACCCATATCCAGGTTCAGCTCACCGATGGGAGTGGGCGGCTTCTTGCTTCGAACGACGCCATAAATCGCCTTACCCTGCTTTTTGCCGCTGCCGGAGTTCCCCGCCGCCGGAGTGTCCTTTTTCAAGAGCTTGCGCCGCATGGCTTTCATCTGAGTCTCCAAATCCTGGGGGGGCTCGGACGGAGCGGTCGAGCCCTCCTGCGCCGCAGCGGGGGGTTCCGCCGCCACAGGAGATGGGGCGGCGCGGACCGGCTCCGGCTGGAACGGGACAACCGAGGCCGTTCTTTTCTCCGGCGCGGAGGCAGGAGGCGCGTCCACCTCCACCCTGGCCGCGTTGAGACCCAAGGTCCTTTTCAGCGTCTCCGACGCCTGCGTCAAAATTTCCTGGGAAACAGCGTCGCCTTTCGCCACCACCTCCATGGCCCGCTGAGACTTGAGCACCCGCACCTGGACGGGATATCCTCCCAAAACAGTCAAAACCCCTTCCGGGAAGGGGCAGTTGGCAAAAGTCTGTTGAAATGTGGGCAGTCCAGCCGTCATTGATCTCGCTCCTTATCTATCTGTTGGCCGCTCAATGGCATAGTTCGCCGTGTCGATTACACCCTGATTGTTCTGGTGTGAGTGCTCCTGGATTTCCTGGAAGGTCATGCCGCACTTGCACATCACGCCGCCGGAGCGGGGATTGTCCACGTCATGGCGGGCCACGATCCGCTCCACGCCCACCCGCTGGAACAGGAATTCTATTACCGCGCCCAGCGCCTCGGACATGATCCCCCGGTGCCACCAGCGTCTGCCCATGCAGTAGCCGATCTCCGGAACCGCCCCGTCCTCATGCCAGCGGCACGCATCAATACTCCCAATGGGCTGGGGGCCGTTCTCTTTTAAGACGATTGCCCATTTGTAGCAGTCGTCCCTGGCATACCGACCGACCCAATCGGCAAGTATCCGCTCCGTCACCGACACATCAGTATGGGTGGGCCAGGTCAGATATTTTGTCACCTCGCCATCCGACGCCCAGTTGTCAAACATGGCCTGGGCATCGGACTGATCAAACCGGCGCAGGATCAGCCGGTCCGTCTCTATGTACTGCATTCCAATATGTGTCATGGGCTTCCCCTTTACAAGTCCTCGATCAGTTTCATCAACCCCGGCACTAGCTCCGCCTCCGGCACCTTGGCCACAATTTCTCCGCGCTTGAACAGCACGCCCTCGCCGCGGCCCCCGGCCAGCCCCACGTCGGCGTGGCGGGCCTCGCCGGGTCCGTTGACCACGCACCCCATCACCGCCACCGTGATGGGCTTGTCCACGCCCTTCAAAAGCTCCTCCACCTGCCGGGCCATGGGAATCAAGTCAATCTGGGTCCGCCCGCAGGTAGGACAGGAGATGAGCTCAGGGCCCTCCCGGCGCAGTCCGATAGCCTTCAAAATCCGCCGGGCGGCGTAGACCTCATCCACCGGGTCGGCGGTGAGGGACACCCGCAGGGTGTCGCCAATACCCAGGGCCAGCAGTCCGCCGATCCCCGCCGCCGCCTTCAACTCTCCAATTTCCCGGGTGCCCGCCTCGGTGACCCCTAGGTGCAGGGGGTAGTCGTACCGCTCCGCCATCAGCCGGTAAGCATTCATGGTGACGGGCACAGAGGACGCCTTTAGGGACACGCAGATATCCGCAAAGCCGTACCGCTCCAACAGCCGGATGTGCCCCAGGGCGCTCTCCACCATGGCCTCCGGGGTGGGGCCGCCGTACTTGGCCAGCAGCTCCTTCTCCAGCGAGCCGCCGTTCACCCCCACCCGGATGGGGATGCCCCGCTCTTTACAGGCCTTCGCCACCGCTTCCACCCGGTCGGGGGAGCCGATGTTGCCGGGGTTGATGCGGATTTTGTCAATCCCCTGCTCCGCCGCCTCCAGGGCCAGCCGGTAGTCAAAGTGGATGTCCGCCACCAGCGGCACCGGGCTGCCTGCCTTCAGCGCCCCAATCGCCTGGGCCGCCGCCAGATCGGGCACCGCCACTCGGACGATGTCGCACCCAGCCGCCGCCAGCGCCCGAATCTGGGCCAGGGTAGCCTCCACATCATGGGTGGAGGTATTGGTCATGGACTGAATGGAGATAGGGGCGCCCCCGCCAATGAGGACACCGCCCACGTTGATTGTTCTCGTCATGATAAGCACCTGCCTAGGCAAAAATATTCCAAACGTCGTGGAGGGCCACCACTGCCATCAGCGCCAGCAGCACCACGAAAGCCCCGGCATGGACATAGCCCTCGTACTTCTCCGGGATGCGGCGGCGTACCACCGCGTAAGTGAGACCGTTGAGCAGGACGAAGAAAATCCGCCCGCCGTCCAGCGCCGGGATGGGCAGCATATTCATCACCGCCAGATTGACGGCGATGAGGGCCATAAAATAGAACACGTTCTGTACGCCCAACGCCGCCGTCTCCGAATTGGCTCCCACCTCGGACACCACATCCACCACGCCGATGACGCCGGACAGCTCGGATACCGCTACCCGGCCCGTCACCAGGTCGCCTAAGCTCATCCAAACCAAGCGTACAAAGTCCACAGTCTGGGCAAACCCCTGACCGATGCGTTCTGGAATGGACAGCTCCTCCACCTGCCCAAAAATCAGGCCGAACCCATGGTACAGGTTGCCCTCAAACTCATAGTCGTAGCGGCCCATAGGGAAATTCTTCAAAACCACCCGTTCTCCATCCCGCTCTACCACCAGGTCCACGCCCTGACCGTCGTTCCGGGCGAGATAGTTCTGCACGTCGGCATACAGCCAGATGCCGTGTCCATCCACCTCTGTAATCCGATCGCCCACCATGAGGCCGTCCGCACCCTGATGCTCAAATCCCCCGGCAAACTGGGTGATCACCGGCACACGGGCCTGGGTGACGCTCAAAAAGAGCACCACCGTGATGGCCAGCCCCAGCAGGAAATTCATAAAGGACCCAGCGCACAGAATGACAACCTTCTTCCACCCCGCCTGCCGGGAGAATGCCCGGGGGTCGCCGGTGTCCTCGTCCTCTCCCTCCATGGCACAATAGCCGCCAATGGGGAACAGGCGCAAGCTGTAAAGGGTTTCTCCTTCATTGTCCCAGGGTTCATTTTTCCCCTTCCGGCTCTGCCAGAGGGCCGGGCCCATACCGATAGCGAACTCGTTCACCTTCACCCCCAGCAGCTTGGCGGTGATAAAGTGGCCAAACTCGTGGATGGCAATGAGCACGCCGAAGAGCAGGATAGCCAGCAGGATATACAGGAATCTCGCCAAAATGGGTCACCTCACAGATTGATCAACCGCCTCGCGGGCGGCGCGGTCCGCCTCGAAAATGTCGTCCAGCCCCGGCGCGTCTAAGGCAGACACCTGGTCCAGCGCCTTCTCCACCAGCCGGGGGATGTCCAAAAAGGAGATTTTGTCCTCCAGGAACAGCCCCACTGCCGCCTCGTTGGCCCCGTTGAGAATGGCGGTGGACGTACCGCCCTTTTCCGCACACTCCAGGGCCAGCCCCAGGCAGCGGAAGGTGTCCGGATCCGGCCTTTGGAAGGTCAGCGGCGGGCAGGACAGCAAGTCCAGCGGCCTGGCCGGTCCAGGAGTCCGCTCCGGCCAGGTGAGGGCGTATTGAATAGGCAGGCACATATCCGCGCTACCCAGCTGGGCCAGAAGCGCCCCATCCTCAAACTCCACCAGAGAGTGGACGATGCTCTCCCGGTGGACCACGATCTGGATACGCTCAGGGGGCATGGCATACAGCCGCATGGCCTCGATAAACTCCAGCCCCTTGTTCATCAGGGTGGCGGAGTCGATGGTGATTTTGGCCCCCATGGCCCAGTTGGGGTGCTTCAGCGCCTGCTCTTTCGTGACAAGGGAAAGTTCTTTACAGTTTTTTCCGTAAAAGGGCCCGCCGGAGGCAGTGATGATGAGCCGCCGAACCTCCCCCCTGTCCTTGCAGCACTGAAGGCACTGGAAGATGGCAGAGTGCTCCGAGTCCACCGGGACAATCTCGGCGCCCTTCTCCTTCGCCCTCGCCATCACCAATTCCCCGGCGCACACCAGGGTCTCCTTGTTGGCCAGAGCGATGCGTTTGCCGCAGTCGATGGCGGCCAGAGTGGGGCGCAGCCCCGCCACCCCCACGATGGCGGTGACCACTGTGTCCGCCTCCGTCAGAGACGCAGCCTCCAGCAGTCCCGCCTGCCCCGGCAAAACCTTTATATCGGTGTCCGCCAGCCGTATGCGCAGATCAGCGGCGGCGTTTTCATCCACCGCCGCCACCAGCCTTGGGCGGAACTTCCGGGCCTGGACCTCGGCCAGCTCCACGCTTCGGTTCACCGTGAGGGCGGCCACCTCGTGGCCGCATACCTCCGCCACCTTCAGCGTCTGCCGCCCGATGGAGCCGCTGGAGCCCAAAATGGAAAGTGTTCTCTTCATGATTTCGCCTCTCAAAACACCGGCAGGCACTGGACAATGAACAGCACCACCGGCCCGCAGAACATCATGCTGTCAAACCGATCCAGCATACCGCCGTGCCCCGGCAGCAGGTGGCCGAAGTCCTTCACACCATACTGCCGCTTGATAAACGAGAACGCCAGGTCGCCCACCTCGGTGGCCAGTGCCCCGAACAGTCCGCACAGAGCCAGGGACAGGAGATTGACCTCCTCCCCCGCAATCTTGCTGGCCACCACACCGTAGAGGATGGCAAACACCACCCCCGTGACAAAGCCGCCGATATAGCCCTCTACGCTTTTGTTGGGACTGACCTTGGTGACGCCCTTATGCTTACCCAGAAACACCCCAACAAAATAGGCCCCGGCGTCGGTGACAAAGGCGAGCAGCACCGCCAATAACACCAGATACTGCCCGTGATCCATCCGCCGCAGCTCCACCAGAGCGGACAGGGCCAGAGGGATGATGATCCCCCCAAACAGCGCCGCCAGCACATGGAAAAAACCAATTTTAACCCCATCCTCGTCATAGGCCCGGATGGCACACCAGAAGCACACCGCCGTCACCACGAAGGACAGCAGGTTCACGTAGGCCGTACCCAGCCCCGCCCAGCTTCCAAAGGGCAGCAGGGCGGCAGCGGCGATGGTCACCACCTGCATGGGCAGGGTGATCTTCCCCTCCCCCACCGCCCGGAGCAGCTCAAACGCCGCCATGGCGGAGATGAAGCACACCAGAGCTGTCCACGCCAAGGGGGGCGGCACCAGCATGATCCACAGCATGACAGGGAGAAAAACCACAGCCACAATGATCCGTTTCGCCATATCACACACCTCCATACCGCCGGGAGCGGTGCTGATAGGCCCCCAGGGCCTTCAGCAGCTCCTCCTTGGTGAAGTCAGGCCAGAGCACGTCGGTGAAGTAAAATTCCGCGTAAGCGGACTGCCAGACCAGGAAATTGGATGTGCGGATCTCTCCGCTTGGCCGGATGATCAGGTCCGGGTCCGGCACACCGGCGGAATAAAGATATCCGCCAAACGCCTCTTCCGTAAGGTGGCCCGGGTCCGCCCGGCCCTCCACACAGTCCAGGGCAAAGGCCTTGGCCGCCCGCACCAGCTCGTCCCGGCCGCCATAGTTCAGGCAGATGTTCACCTGACAGCCGTCGTAGCCTTTGGAGATTTCCTCTGTCTCCCGGCACAGGGCCTGGAGGTGCGGAGCCAGCGGGGACAGATCCCCGAAAAAGGCCATCTTTACCTTGTCCTTCGCCATGGTCTCAATGGCCTCGTGGAGGTATTTCTCCAACAGGCTCATGATGGAAGCTACCTCGTCGGCGGGCCGCTTCCAGTTCTCGGTGGAAAAGGCGTACACCGTCAGATACTCCAACCCAAGCTCCTTGGCAAAGGTGGCGATGGTCCGAAAGGTCTCGGCGCCGGCGGCGTGGCCCGCCTTCCGGGGCAGGCCGCGGCTTTTGGCCCAGCGTCCGTTGCCGTCCATGATAATGGCCACGTGACGGGGCAGGTGCTCCAGGTCTACCTCAGGCGTCTGCGCCTTGCGGCGGCGAAAGAAAGCCATACACACCCATCCTAACTTATTGTAAGTGTAGACAAAAAAGAACCGGCTTATAGTCAAAGCACGTCAAAAAATACGCTGACTATATAAGCGCCCAAACAGCACACAAGGGGGGCGCACCCCCCTTGATATGTGCTCAGACCGCCATCAGCTCCTTTTCCTTGGCGGCGGTGAGGGAGTCGATCTCCTTACACCGCTTGTCCGTCAGGTCCTGGAGCTCCTTTTCGCTCTCTTTGCGGTCGTCCTCGGTGATCTCCGACTTTTTCTCCAGGGACTTCAGGGTCTCCATGGCGTCCCGCCGGATGTTGCGGATGGCCACCTTGCCGTTCTCGCCGTACTTGCGCACTTGCTTGGTCAGCTCCACGCGGCGCTCCTCGGTGAGCTGGGGGAAAGCCAGTCGAATCACCCGACCGTCGTTCTGGGGATTGATGCCCAGGTCGGAGGTCTGGATGGCCTTCTCAATGGCCTTTAGGATGCTGCCGTCCCAGGGCTGGATTTGAAGGGTGCGGGGGTCGGGGGTGGAGATACTGGCCACTTGCTGAATGGGGGTGGGAGTGCCGTAATACTCCACCTGGATGCGGTCCAGCACGCCCGCATTGGCGCGGCCCGCCCGGACGCTGGCAAAGTCGCCCTTCACCGATTCGATGGTCTTGCCCATCTTCACATCGTAGGTTCTGCAGAAATCAGTCATGGTCCTTTCCTCCTATATCTTTCACAATTGTGCCGATTTTCTCTCCATGCACCACCCGCAGGATGTTTTCCGGGTCCTTCAGGGCGAACAGGATAATGGGGATGTTGTTGTCCATGCACAGGGACGTGGCGGTGGAGTCCATCACGCCCAAATGGCGAGCCAGCACGTCGTCATAGGTGATGCTGTCGTACTTCACCGCCGCCGGGTCCTTTAGCGGGTCGGCGCTGTACACCCCGTCCACGTTCTTGGCCAGCAGGATGATGTCCGCGTTGATCTCCGCCGCCCGAAGCACCGCCGCCGTATCGGTGGAAAAGAAGGGACTTCCGGTGCCGCAGCCAAAGATGACCACCCTCCCCTTCTCCAAATGCCGGATGGCTTTGGAACGGACATAGGGCTCGGCCATGGCGCGCATCTCGATGGCGGTCTGCACCCGCACATCAACCCCCATACGCTCCAGCACGTCGGCCAGAGCCAGACAGTTGATGGCGGTGGCCAGCATACCCATATGGTCCGCCCGGACCCTCTCGTGCATTCCCTTGCCGTCCTTGAGACCGCGCCAGAAGTTGCCGCCGCCCACAACAATGCCTACCTGCACGCCCTCCTCCGCGCAGCGGGCCACCACATTGCACACCTTTTCAATCACGTCGAAATCCAGGCCCCGGCCGGCCTCGCCGCCCAGCGCCTCACCGCTGACCTTCAGCAACACGCGCTTGTATTTCAGTTCGCCCATGGCTCTCATCCTCTCCTGTCCCAGAATCAAATCGTACTCATAGCAGTATTATACTGGAAAACCTTCCTTTTGCCTAGGGGCTAAATGAAAATTTTCCGTGTATTTTTCCCAAAGAGAGCCGGTAAGGAAGTCTGCAAAACTTATATATGGTAGAAAAAGCGGAAAGAATAGGTATCGCGCTGACTTTTTCTCAAGAAATTGGAGAAAAATACTTGCGTTCCCCCAGGGGTTGTGGTAAAATACTCAGGCATTCCGCACGAGAGCCGATTTTCCGCCCGGTGCTTTTCTTGGAAAAGTGGGTGAAAAAGAGGACGCTTTCGGAGGCTAAACCAATATTTAGGAGGAAAAAACAATGGCAGTCGTATCTATGAAGCAGCTGCTGGAGGCCGGCGTACACTTCGGCCACCAGACCCGCCGGTGGAACCCCAAAATGGCCACCTACATCTACACGGAGCGCAACGGCATCTATATTATTGATTTGCAGAAGACCGTGAAGAAGTTGGAGGAGGCCTATAATTTTGTCAAGGACATGTCCGGCAGCGGTCAGTCCCTGCTGTTTGTGGGCACCAAGAAGCAGGCCCAGGACGCCATCCGTGAAGAAGCCACCCGCTGCGGCATGTTCTATGTCAACGCCCGCTGGCTGGGCGGCATGATGACCAACTTCAAGACCATGCGCACCCGTGTGGACCGCCTGAACCAGCTGAAGAAGATGCAGGAGGACGGCACCTTCGACATGCTCCCCAAGAAGGAAGTCATGAAGCTGCTGGGCGAGATCTCCAAACTGGAGAAATATCTGGGCGGCGTGGTGGAGATGAAGAAACTTCCCGGCGCCCTGTTCGTGGTGGATCCCCGCAAGGAGCGCAACGCCATCAACGAGGCCCGCAAGCTGAACATCCCCATCGTGGCCATCGTGGACACCAACTGCGACCCTGATGAGATCGATTACGTCATTCCCGGCAACGATGACGCCATCCGTGCCATCAAGCTGATCTCCTCCGTCATGGCCAACGCCGTGCAGGAGGGCCGCCAGGGTGTGGACGCAGTTCCCGCCCCCGAGAAGGCCGAGGAGCCCGCTCCCGCCGCGGAGTAAGCCTCTCCCCTGCTTCGGCTGAGTATCTCAGCATCCCAGCGCCCGCCCCGGCGGGCGGGCGCTTTCATTTGACAAATACTTTTTGGAGGTAACCATATATGGCAATCACTGCTCAGGATGTAAAGGCCCTGCGGGAAATGACCGGCGTGGGCATGATGGACTGCAAGAAGGCTTTGGCCGCCTCTGACGGCGACATGGACAAGGCCGTCGAGTGGCTGCGCGAGAAGGGCCTGGCCGCTTCCGCCAAGAAGGCCGGACGTATCGCCGCCGAGGGCATGGCTTATGCCGGTATCATCGACGGCGTGGGCGTGGTGGTGGAGGTCAACGCCGAAACCGACTTCGTGGGCAAGAATGAGAAGTTCGTGGACTTTGTAAAGGGCGTAGCCGCCACCGTAGCCACCTGCGCCCCCGCCGACCTGGATGCGCTGATGGAATGCAAGTACAACGGCACTGACCTCACCGTCACCCAGCAGCAGCAGGAGATGGTGCTGGTTATCGGCGAGAACATCAAGGTCCGCCGCTTTGCCCGCTTCGACGGCGGCGTGTCTGTCCCCTATATCCACGCCGGCGGCAAGATCGGCGTACTGGTCAACCTGGAGGTCACCGGCGGCATTGACGCCACTGAGATCGGCAAGGACATGGCCATGCAGATCGCCGCTCTGAATCCCCGTTTCCTGGACAAGAGCCAGGTCACCCAAGAGGTTCTGGACGAGGAGAAGAAAATCCTCCTGGCTCAGATGGACAACGACCCCAAGATGGCCTCCAAGCCCGACCAGGTCAAGGAGAAGATCGTCGTTGGCAAACTGAACAAGTTCTACGCCGAGAACTGCCTGCTCCAGCAGACCTTTGTCAAGGACAATGAGGTCACCGTGGAACAGTATATGAACGCCGCCGCCAAGAAGCTGGGCGGCACCATCGTGTTGAAGGACGCCGTGCGTTTTGAGAAGGGCGAGGGCATCGAAAAGAAGCAGGAAAACTTTGCCGAGGAGATCGCCAAGCTGGCGCAGTAAGATCACGTGTTCTCATCTCAAGCAACTCACACATAGTGTTGTTCGAATAGTGACTCAAATAGAGCCGATGGAATTTGTTCCACCGGCTCTTTTTTGTTCTAAAAAGTACTTTTCCCCCTCAGGCCAAGACCCCACCACCCCCTCATTCTCTCTCCTTTGAACAAATGCATCTGCGGCGCTTTTCTCAAAAATGACAAAACGGTGCGCATATTGACTTGTGATCTCAGTCGTGTCATAATAGAAAAACTAACTGCGGAAGGAGGGACTGATATGGAGCGTCTGACCGACCTGCCTAACATCGGCCCCAAGCTGGCAGGCAATTTGGAGAAAATCGGCGTCACCACCCCGGAACAGTTCCAAGCCCTGGGGGCGGAGGAGGCTTTCCTGTGCATCCGGGCCCAGGTGGACCCCACCGCCTGCCTCCACCAACTGGAGGCGCTGGCAGGGGCGGAGTCAGGCATCAAGAAGAGTCTGCTGCCCTCAGAGCGTAAGGCGGAATTAAAAGCCTGGTATCAGGGACTGTGAGGAGAAAAAGATGTTTCGAGTGATCAAGACCGAGGGAAGAGCCCGCCGTGGAGAGTTTACTTGTCCCCACGGCGTGGTGCAGACCCCGGTATTCATGAACGTGGGAACCCAGGGGGCCATCAAGGGGGCCTTGTCCGCTTTGGATTTGAAGGACATCGGCTGCCAGATCGAGCTGTCCAACACTTATCACCTCCATCTGCGTCCCGGGGATGGCGTGGTGCGCCAGATGGGGGGGCTGCACAAATTTATGCGGTGGGACGGGCCTATGCTCACCGACTCCGGCGGATTCCAGGTGTTCTCTCTGGCGGGACTGCGGAAGATCACCGAGGAAGGGGTTACCTTCTCCTCCCATATTGACGGCAGGCGGATCTTCATGGGCCCTGAGGAGTCCATGGCCATCCAGTCCAATCTGGGCAGCGACGTGGCCATGGCCTTTGATGAGTGTGTGGAAAACCCAGCTCCCTTTGAATACGCGAAAGCCTCCTGCGAGCGGACCCTGCGCTGGCTGGAACGCTGCAAGGCGGAGCATGACAGGCTGAATGCCTTACCAGACTGCGTCAACCCGGGCCAGGTGCTGTTCGGCATCAACCAGGGAGCCACCTATGAGGATCTACGGGTGTGGCATATGAAGGAGACCGCCAAAATCGACTGCGGCGGCTACGCCATTGGCGGGCTGGCGGTGGGGGAGCCCACCGAGGTGATGTATGCCATCATCGAGGCGGTGGAGCCCCACATGCCGGTGGACAAGCCTCGGTATCTGATGGGGGTGGGCACGCCGTCCAACATCATCGAGGCGGTGGCCAGGGGAGTTGACTTTTTTGACTGTGTCATGCCCGCCCGCAACGCCCGGCACGGGAAGCTGTTTACCTGGGAGGGAGCGCTGAATCTCAAAAATGAGCGGTTCAAGCTGGATGAACGGCCCATCGACCCCCATTGCAGCTGTCCAGTGTGCCGGAACTTCTCCCGGGCCTATCTGCGCCATCTGTTTGTGGCGGGAGAGATGCTGGCTATGCGTCTGGCTGTGATGCACAACCTCCATTTTTACAACGATTTGGTCCGGCGGATCCGAGAAGCCCTGGACAAGGGAAGTTTTTCAGATTTCCGGGTGGAGTATTCGGAAAAGCTGGCCGGACGGGCGGATTGAGGCGCCTCGCCCATTCCTTTCGTGGAGGCGGTGCTCAATGCTATCAGGATAATTCCCAATGCCCCCTGTCCATTGGATGAGGCGGTATTTCATCCTCTCTCACTTTAGGCCGTTGGCGGACAAATTTTCCTTGTAGCCCGCCAGATCGGTGTACAGCTCCTGCTTGAGGGGATTGCGCCTGGTTTTCACAATTACGGTCACCTCATACACAAACACCCCCGCGTTAAAAGCCAAGGCCAGAGCGCTGAGCGCTATCCAGGCCGCGGGGCTATAGGTGGCTGTGATGCCAAAGGCAGGCAGGGCCTGATAGTCCACCGCCAGAGAGAACATGCCGAAGAGCGCCAGGGTTTGAGCCCGGTGCTGGAGCCACACGCCCCGCTTCAGGAGAAACTCCGCCAAAGTACAGCTGATCAGCAGGGCCACCCCCGCGTACATGGCCCGGGTGGCAATGCAATTATAGCAGTAGGCCACGTTCCACAAGTCATAGGCGATGATCCAGAACCATAGCTGATCGGGCCACACCATGTCCCTGGAGCCGGTATTTGCCACCTGAATGCCCATCCAGCCCGTCATAGTCAGCAGCAGGAATACCCCCGCCAGGGCGTTCATCAGGTTCCAGGGCCCGCCCAGCAGGGTCAGGCCCGCCGCGTCGGTAGTCAGGGTCTTAAAGGTGGCAAACACCTCATAGTCCCGATAGATGGCCTCGATGATGTTGATCCCCAAGATGGCCACAGGGAAATACCATGCAAATTTCCGTTCACCCAGCTTGGTGTAGCGGATCAGCATGAAGCCCACCACCCCGATCAGGGCGGAGTAGGTTTTGATCACGCCAAACCAGGTCTTGCTGGAGGGACTTCCCACCACGCCGGCGGCGATGAGCCCCACCAGGATCGCTGGGACCGCGCAGTACATGACAATGGCCAGTATCTTGCTCCGCCGGGTCAGCTCATTGAGCGCCACCAGCGCCGCCACCAGCAGAATCAGGCCCCCCAGGGCAATAGGGGTATAGCCTTCAAAGAAAAATCCCATTCTTCTCTCCTTCCCGCTGCATCACAGCATGATCTCGATATCTCCCATTGGATATGCCTTGCAGGAGTGAATATAGCCGTACCTCTCGTCCGCGTAGCGGCGCAGCATCCCTTTGGCCAGGAACACCTCGCCCGACACCAGCTTTACCCGGCACAGGCTGCACTCTCCGCTGCGGCAGCACACGTTGACACGGATCCCCGCCCGCTCCAGCGCGGTTAAAAGGGATTCCCCGGACCTGGCGGGAATCTTTCGGTCCCCCACAGTGACGGTAAATTTCTCGTTCCCAGTCAACCCTTGGGGCCAGCCCGGCTCGTTCTGGATATCCCGGCGGGCACCGAACATCTCGCGGCGGATTTTCTTATCCGGCACGCCCATGGCCTCCAAAGCGGATTTGCAGAAATCATTCATGACCTGGGGACCGCAAATATAGCTGGTGCGCTCCGAAAAATCAGGGACAAGCCGACGGATCAACGCCTCGTCCAGAAAGCCCCGCTCCCCGTCCCAGTCCTCCACCGGGTCGGATACCACCAGATGATAGCGGAAATTGGGGAAGGCGGCGGCATAGGCCGCCAGCTCCTCGTGGTACAGCGCCCCCTCCGGGGTGCGGCAGCCGTAGAGCAGCACCACGTCCCGGTCCAGTCCCGCCTCCAGGATCTCCCGGGTCATGCTCAGCATGGGGGTGATACCGCTTCCCCCTGCCAGAAACAGGGACTTTTTGCTGTGGAACACCGGCTGATAGCGGAACACGCCCGCCGGGCCGTTGGCTGTAAAGCGGTCCCCCGCCTTCACTTGGTCCAGCAAATAGTCGGACACAAAGCCGTCCTTGGTCCTGGCTACCGTGATCTCGTAGTAGGCCCGCTGCCGGGGGGAGGAGGAGATGCTGTAGGGGCGGCTGGTGCGTACGCCGCCGATCTGCGTGAACAGATTGATGTACTGTCCGGCCTCAAAGGGGGGCAGATAGCCGTCCTCCGACACAAGGCGGATAATTTTAGCCTGCTTGCCGGTGTCTATCACCGACTGCACCACCAGCTTCAGTTCCCTGCGGTGGATCGCCTCAGCGGGCCGGGCCACGCTTTCGGTGGGGATCTTATCCCCAGATACATTGCGCAGCACGCGGATATTCTCCATAATCTCCTGTCCGTGCTCCAAAGTGCCCAGCAGGGTCTCCCGTATATTTTTGGCCATTGCTCACACCTCCTTGGCAATCTTAGCGGCCAGCGTGTCGGCGTAGGTATAGTTGGGCCCAAAGCCGCAGGCGTTGACCCAGCCGCTGGCAAACTCCAGATTGGGGATCTTGCTCTCGGCGGGAAAGAAAAACACCGACTGCATCAGGTCCTGCTCATAGCCGTAGATGGCGCCGCCGGGGTGGCCCAGATACCGCATATGGGTCAGCGGCGTGGCGATCTCCATCTCCTCAATGTGCTCCGTGATGCCGGGGTACATCTTCTCCAGCCGGGCGACGATCCGCTTGCCCGCCTCGTACTTCATCTCATAATACTGCTCCGGGGGCAGCTTTTCCCACTCGGCGCTGTACTTCAGCGTGCCCGCGGTGATGATGCTGGTGCCGGGCGGAGACACGCAGGGATCGTCCACCGTGTAGCAGGTGGCCACCAGGGGATCATTCTCCGGCAGCAGCTTATAGGCGTCCTGGAAATCCCGGTTGGCGTCCAGGCTCTCGTAGTTCAGGGTGAAGGAGGTGGTGAAACCGATCTCCTCCGGGGTGCAGTCCAGGCCGATAAAACAGGTCAGAGCGGATATGCCCACCGTATAGGGCTTCAAATACTCCCGGGCGGTCTCCGGCACCTCCTCCGGGGCCAGCAGGTTGCCGTAGGTGGCTAGGGGGGAGATATTGGAGATAATGCGTTTTGCCCGGTACTCCTCCCCGTACTCGTCCACCACGCCCACGGCCTTCCCGTTCTCCAGGATGATCCGCTGGACGCCGCAGTTCAGTTTGACCACACCGCCCATCCGCGTCACCGCCTCCATAATGGCCTGATTCATCATCATGGAGGTGCCCCGCAGATAGTAGGGCTTGGTCTCCAGATAGAAGGTGGTGCACTTGGCCAAAATGGCAAAGGGGAACCGGGTGGGGGGCATTCCCATAAAGCACCAGTAGGCGCTCAGCGCCAGCTGGAGCTTGGGGTCGGTAAAGAATTCATCCAGCACCTCCTGGGTGCTCTTCATGGCGTACTTGGCCAGCAGAGGGTACAGCCTAGGGAAGCCTGCCTTCATGACGGCTTTTTTCAACGCCCCGGGCTCGCCGGTGCTGGCGGCGCTCTTGGCCGCGAAGGCGGCGGCCTGGTCGCAGAAGCCGTAGACCACCTCAAAATACCTGCCGATGGCCTCCGCCTGACCGGGAAATTCCTTACATAAATGGGCCTCGCAGCTCTTTCGGTCCGCAGGCAGGCTGATGCCGGTGCCGTCGGGAAAATTCACCCGGAACAGCTCCTTGATTCGAATCCACTCGATCTCGTCATAGATGCCGTAGCGCTTGAACTGCTCCATGAGGGGACCCGGATTCTCTTCCGTGCCCATGTGGGAGAGCTGGTGCAAGGCGATCTCAAACTCAAACCTGCCCCTGCGGAAGCTGGTGCCGCAGCCGCCGGGGATGTTGTGCCGCTCGAAGAGGATCACCCGCTTTCCCTTTTCCGCCAGAGTAGCGGCGGAAGCCAACCCGCCGTTGCCGGCGCCGATCACAATCACGTCATAGTCTCTCATATGTCACTCCTTATTTTCCGGGGGCGGCCAGTGGGGCGAACTCAAAGGTGATCCCTCCATTCTGCATCATCAGCACGATACAGGCGGCGATCAGCGCCACATTGATGACCATACAGACGATTTGAACGTTTCTCCCCTTGGTCCAGGTCACAAACCTGTCAAACTTCTCGTGGTAGAACTCCCGCTCAAACCAGTCCTTCGCGCCGATCTGGAGCCAGCCGCCGATGGACAGGGAGTTGGCCCTCAGCAGCAGCCACATGCCGATGCCTCCGTAAGCGCCCAGGCCCAGGGTGCACAGAGAGCCGATCAGGGGCGCACCCAGGAAGCCCACGTGCATCAGCGCCACCGAGGAGGAGAACTCATTGGTCACAAAAATCCAGTTCCACAGGGTATAGGCCAGGGCGTACATGATGGTGATGGCGGGCAGCGCGCCCCGGGCCAGATAGTAATCCCCAAAGGGGGCGTCAAACTGCCACAGGCCCCGCAGGGTAATTACCCCCAGCGCCAAAGCAAAGCCGGACACCGCGTTAAAATACTTTTTGTAGCGCAGAAGGTCTGTGAAGGTGGCCTCCAGGATGTTCACGATCAGCATCAGCATAATACAGTCCACATAGACCTGAGGGTTGAACACCCGAAAGGCCGCCAGCACAATGAGGATGCGCATGGTCAGCAGGGTGGTGAGCTTCAGCCGTTCAAAGAACACGGGCTTGCAGAAAATCAACACCAGGATAGACGGGATCACAATCAGCGGGACGTTGCCTTGAATGGGATAAAAGGCGGCCAGGATGGCCATGCCTGTAATGGCCGCGGTGAACATGATCCACTTGAACAGCACCTCGACGCTGCTGTTCTTCAGCTGCTTGGTCTCCATAGTTGTTCCTCCCATAATTTTTTCCCCTTTCTCAACATCCGATAATCTCCTTGATGATCAGCTCCGTACCGCTGCACGCCGTCAGCCGCTCGCCGCCGCAGTCCGGGCATTTCAGATCCTCCGCCACCGCGTTGAACTGCCTGCCGCAGCGCTCGCATCTGGCAATACCCGGAATGATCTCCAACTCCAGCTCGGTGTCCTCCATGAAGGTCTTGTACACCGCCGCAGGGTAGCAGGATTCCAGATAGGCGGGCACCACGCCGGACAACTCCCCCACCTGCAAAACGATCTTCTCCACCCGCTCCAGCCGCTCCTCTTGGGCGATGCCCTCAATGGTCTTCACCATGGCGCTGAGCAGACCCAGCTCATGCATTGTTACCCTCCTTTCTTGATGGCGGCAGCGGCAATTTTCCCGGTGCGCTTCACTGCGTATTTGGCCACGGCGATGGGGAGCTTTTCAAACACAGGGGCAAATTCATTGTACTTCCGCTTCAGACTGATGGCGTCAAATTTGCACTTGGTGGTGCACTGGCCGCAGCCCACGCACATGTACTCGTCCACCTGCACCGCACCGCAGCCCAGGCAGCGCTGGGTTTCCTTCTTCAGCTGCTCCTCGGTGAAGGTGAGCCGGGGATCGCCGAAGGCGCCGCTCTTTCGGTCGGAGTGTCCCGCCTTCTGCCGGGGCGTCCGATCAAAACTCTCCAGCACCACGTTATCCTTGTCAAAGCTGTGGTACTGGCGGCGGTCCCGGCCGTAGGTCAGGCTCTGGCCGGGCTGGACGAACCGATGGATGGAGATGGCCGCCTCCTTGCCTGCCGCGATGGCGTCGATAGCAAACTTAGGGCCGGTGTACACATCGCCGCCGGCGAATATGTCCGGCTCGGCGGTCTGGTAGGTAAAGGAGTCAGCCTCCACGGTACCGTTTGGCCTGACCACTGCGGCGGTGCCCTCCAGTAGGCCGCCCCACTGGACGCTCTGGCCTACGCTCACCAGCACGCGGTCTGCCTCCACGGTGATGGTGTCATTTTCGTCAAACTGGGGGGCGAAGCGGTGGTCCTCGTCAAAGACCCGCACGCACCTTTTGAACACCACACCCACGGCCCTGCCGTCCTTCGCCAGAATCTCCCTGGGGCCATACCCGTTGTGGATGGCGATTTGCTCCTGCTCCGCCTCGTGGATCTCCTCGGGCAGGGCAGGCATCTCCTCCCGTCCCTCCAGACAGTACATATCCACTTGAGCACTGTCCGTCCGAACGGCTGCCCTGGCCACGTCGATGGCCACGTTGCCCCCGCCGATTACCACAGTCTTTCCCTCCATGGGCGGGACGGCTCCCAGATTGATGCCGCGCAGGAACTCCACACCGGCGGTCACCCCTTGGGCGTCCTCGCCGGGGATGTTCAGCTTTTTGCCGCCCTGGGCGCCGATGGCCAGGTAAAACGCCTTGAAGCCCTGCTCCCGCAGCTCCTGGATGGTCACGTCCTTCCCCACCTCAACGCCGGTGCGGAACTGGACCCCCAGCTGGCGGAGCACTTCGATCTCCGCCCCCACCACGTCCTTTTCCAGCCGGAAGGCGGGAATGCCCATGGTCAGCATGCCGCCGGGCTTCGCCAGCTTTTCGAACACCGTTACCCGGTAGCCGTCCAACGCCAGATAGTAGGCGCAGGACATACCCGCCGGGCCGGAACCGATCACCGCCACCATCTTCTGATAGTCGTGGCGTTTTTGGGGGATGAACCGGCTCTTTTCGTTCAGATCCTGGTCGGCGATGAACTTCTTGATCTCGTCGATGGCGATGGGCTCGTCCACATCTCCCCGGGTGCAGGCGGACTCGCAACTCCTGGGGCAGATCCGGCCGCACACCGCTGGGAAGGGGTTCTCCTTTTTGATGAGCTCCAGCGCCTCGGTGTATTTACCCTGGGCAGCCAGCTTGATATAGCCCTGCACCGCGATATGGGCGGGACAGGCGGTTTTGCAGGGAGCGGTGCCGCTCTCCGCCACGTCCACCCGATTTTCCCGGTAATCTACGTTCCAGTGCTTCTCCCCCCAGACGTGGTCCCGGACCTTTTGGTAAGGCTTCTCCGGCACGGGCTCCTTGGCGCACAGCTTCTGGCCTAGCCGCAGGGCGTTGGTGGGGCAGTTTTCCACACACTGTCCGCAGGCCACGCACTTTTCCGTATCCACCTGGGACACGTAGTTGGAGCGGATGGCGTCCGGGGAGCGAAACATGGTGGCCACTCGCATGGCGAAGCAGGAGCAGGAGCAGCAGTTGCAGATGGCGGCGGACTCCCCCAGCCCCTCGATGTTGGGAATCTGGTGCATCAGGCCGTTCTCCTCCGCCTTTCGCAGGATCTCCTCCGCCTCCTGGCGGGTGATTTGCCGGGCCCGGCCGGTGCGGATGTAATATTCGGCGCCAGTGCCCATCTGAATGCACATCTCGTGCTCCAGGTGTCCGCAGCCCTGGCCCAGCACCCGCCGGGACTTCCGGCAGGAGCAGTCGGATACAGAGAAAGTGTCATACTTGTCCAGATAGTAGGACAGGCGCTCGTAGGGGACGCTCTGGGTGTCGGCGGAGATGGCCGTCTCGATGGGGATCACCCGCATCATGCCGGTGCCCATAGGCAGGTTGGGCGCGATGCTGGCAATCCGCAGACGGGTATACTCCTCAAAGGCCTTGCCGATCTGGGGATGGGCCTTCACCTGCTCGTCGTTGTTCACCATCATCTCCAGAATGCCCGGCGCGAAAATTTGCACCAGAAACACCTCCTGGCCGTCCTCATTGTGGTACACCTTGCACACGCCGATCTGGGCCAACTCCATCAGGATTTTCTGGGTCTCCTCCAGGGATTTGCCACATTTTTCCGCCACATACTGTGCTGTCCGCTCCTTGCGCAGTCCCAGCTGCAGCGCCACATCCGCCTGCTCGTCGGAGACCACGCACTCCAGCGCGTAGTATTCCGGGGCGTTTTCGTCGATGTGGTTCACCATGCCGGTGAGGCCGCCCACCATTTTGGCGAGCTTCACGATCTTGGGTCTCAAAGCCATCCCACTCATCCTTTCTTCCGCCTGATTTTGAAATCACTGTTTTCGGTAAAAGCTCTCCATCATCGCGCAAAACTGCTCCAGCCGGACCCTGGCGCTCTCATCGCCGACGGCGTCGTTCCTCCCGCCGATGGCCAGCTTCTGGATCAAACCCAGCAGGGCGTCGTAGGTGTTGTAATAGAGACTGGCCATATCAATGTCCCTGCGGACACTCCCGTCCTCCAGCCCTCTGTGGATGGCGGCGGACAGCGGCCCCACGCAGGCCTCAAAGGCGGCCGGAGGCTTGTTCTCCACCAGCAGCGCCTTGCCGCACCTGTTCAAATAGGCTTCGGCCTCGTGGACAAACACAAGCATCTGCCGGTGGGTGAAGTACAATTCCGCGTACCCCTGCAGGATCCGGCTGATCTGTTCCGCCCCGCACATATCCTGGGTCAGGTCTTTCTGAGCCTGTGCATCCACCTGCCCCATGGCCTGGGACCAAAACAGCAGCGCCGTCTCCAGCACCAGATCCGCCTTGGTGGCAAAGTAGCGGTACACGCTGCGCTCCGTCAGGCCGGCCCGCTGGGCGATCTCCGACACTTTCGCCGTCTCAATTCCCTGTTCCACAAAACATTGCAGCGCCTGAGCGATCACCCGTTCTTTGTTTGTCTCCCTTCTGGAACGCTTTTGGGTGGGTGAACGATCCGCCATGCCAATGACCTCCACGCAAAATTGTCAGTTGAACTGACAATTTCAGTATACAGTATTTATTTTCCAATTACAACTCTTTTTACAATTTTCTGCAATTTTCACAGTAGAACCCACGCAACACTGTCTATTTTGACGATACGAGAAAAAGCTGTGCGCCGTTCTGCACAGTGCCGGTATTCGGCCCATGTGTTTCCAATAAATCATCAAAACAATAAAGACAGCCGTTTCCATGTGAAACGGCTGTCTTTACGGCCTCAGAAGTCAAATTCAAGCCGGCGGCATTGACGGTAACGCGCTGAGCTTGGGCGCGGCTAGGCTGGTTTACGGCAGCGTGTCCTCCACCAGCTCCCACACCTGCCGGGCGGTCATGCCGTCGCAGGAGTAGCTGACCACCACGCCGTTGGAATGCAGGACGTTGAAATGGAAGCTTACCCCTCCAGTGTCGTGAGGGACCTCCCGGGCCATCACCGCGTCCAGAGTCAGATCTTTCGCTCGGAAGGTGACGCTGTAAAAGCTGCCCTGGTATTCTTCCGGCACGCTGTCGCACCAGGGGATCTGATAAAGACGAGTGTCATAGCTCTCAGGCAAATTGATATCCACCGGCTCATAGTGGGCTGTGTTGCTCCCTTCGGGAGAGCTTACGTCAATTTCCACTGTGTCATAGTCCCGGCTCCAGCGGACAAACAGCATATTTTGGACTCCCTCCTGATAGCTGAGGCGGCCAAAGAATTCCTTGTTTCCACTGTAGCCCTCCGGCTCCAATACAGGCAGGTAGGGGGCGAATTCCGCCTCTTGCCGGGCCTGCTCCAGGGTGTCAAAGGTCACATCGCGCCACGCGGGGATGTGATTGGCTGTCATCAGGTGGTCCAGATGCAGGCCGCCGTCCGCCGTCAGCACCTGGCGGACGAAGAGGGCGTTAAAGGTACAGCTCCCGCCCAGCTCCATATCCGAATCGCCGCCATACTCCGCCTGCATGGAACTGTTCTGATTTTTAAAACGGACGCCGACGCCGCTTCCCGTCATGAATTCGCTGCCGCAGATATAGTCGGTTAGTCCGTCGCCGTCCCGGTCATAGACCTTGCTCCAGCCGATGACATCCACCCCGTTGACCAAGCTTATCTCGTCCCCACGGTCTGGCTCCACCAGGCAGGTAAAAGGGAGCGCTCCCAACCGCAGCTCCAGGGAGAAGCTGGCCCTGCCCTTTTCGCCCCAGATAGTCAGCTCGGTGAACTGACCTTGGCCGTCATACCAGGCGATGCCGCGGACGGTATAGCCGTCCCAGAAGAGGGTCCAGGGCATGTCTCCCTGATCCGTCTTGGGGTACTCCGTCTCCGACTTACCCTCGGGACCCCAAAAAATGCTTTGAATGTCCTCCTTTGTCAGCTCCACCGTAAAAGTGCCCGGGGCAAAGGCCCGGTTAGCTGCGGTTTCAGCCCGGTCGGTGGCATCCTGATAGATGATAGCGGGTACTATAGGGAGCGCCAGCTTTTCGCTTTTGGCCGAGCTGTGCACCACAAATCCCTCGAGAGGCTCCACTGGCTGGGCACCGTCAGGCTGAAGCCCGCCTACTTCTTCGGTCTGAGCGGGCTTGGACGTGGCTGCGTCAGCCACGGGATCAGTCTTCGGTCCCTGCGCGGAGCCGAGCACCCCCCTCCACACCCCGATGCCCGCGATCAGGACGGCACAGGCGGCCAGAACCCCATATTTCGCCCAAGGGCGGTGAGCCGCTTTGGATGGGACCTCCAGATCCATCAGCCTATCATGGGCCGCAGCGGATATTTCCTGCCGGTCCATGTAAGAACGGTAATATTTCATGATAGTCCTCCTTGCAATTCTTGATCCAACAGCTTCCGCAGCTTTTCCCTGGCGCGGGAGAGCCGGGAGCGCACCGACCCTGGCCGCTGGCCCAGCATTTGGGCGATCTCATCGGTGGACCAGCCCTCATAATAGTGCAGGTGAATCACCGCCCGGTCCTCCAGTGGAAGGGAGAACAACTCCTCCAATTCCTCCCGCTCCTCCGGGCCGGGTGTGGCTAGCGTGTCTGGCAGAGGTCCCACCCGCCGCCAGGCTAGGCGCAGGCGGCTTTTGCAGCTGTTTACCAGCACCCGCGTCAGCCAGGCGCTTGGATTTTCCAAGTTTTCGGGCCTGCGCTCCAGGAAGCGGACAAAGGCATCTTGAACGGCGTCCTCCGCCTCCTGGGAATCCCCTAAAATAGCCAGGGCCGTTCGGTACAAACGGTTTTCGTTCTGTGTGACAAGCGTCTCCCAATCCACCGGCCGGTTGGATCTCTGGGACATACGGACCACCTCCCTTCACCTATACTGACGCATCAGCAGGTCAGATTGTTGCATGGAGATAAAAATTTACGAAAAAAAGAAAAGCAGCCATTCCTCAACGAAATGACCGCTTTTCTTGAAAAGTGCTGGTGATTCTGATACAAATGCACACCCTTGCCGCATAGGGGGTGCAGATTTTTTTGCCGTTTGGTGCTGCATAATAAGGGGTGTGCAAGACAGACCCAGGGGGGTGCAAAGCCAGCCAAGGGGCAATCCTATCATCTGGCACCGCCACAATCAAATATGCTCTTTGAACGCTTTCTTCAATCGAGTCATTCTATCCATAATCCAGTTAAACTGGTTCTCCCATGCGGACTTGTCATCAAAATTGGACGGCTCCTCCACGCAAATCCTGGATGCCTTTTTCTCCTTCAGCTCCTGCCAATCCATCGGTATTCCAGCTTCGGCCTCGATTTCGTCCTTCTTTGCCTCAAGCCGCTTATAGAGGTCATCATCATCGGGGATGTATAACTCGACTACCGCAACGCCACGCTTGCGAATCTGTGACACAGAAATGTAACAGGCAGAAGAGCCAATGCTGAAAGTCATCCAGCTATCCCGATTTGGAGACCGCCGATTAAACTCCTTCGCAAAGGCGGCATTCTTAAAAGCATAGTCCATAAAGGCTGTCCAGTATTCGTAGCGGAGTTGCTGGGTAGGGCTGGCGGCATCGTTTTTCTTGATTTCTTTTGCCCAGCCATTGGGCTTTTCAATCACCTCAAACTTCACGGCTGGTGCCGATGAGCCAATGCGGTACAGTTTTATCTCGCAGAGGAAAAAACCGATTTTATCATCTGTGTGATTGTTCAACCATTCGATGGCAGACTTATGCTCCTCACGAGCGCGTTTGACGATCCAAATGATAACGTCCGCCGATTTGCCAGAAGCGTAGGTAATCAGCTTGCCCAGATGGTCATGGTCGGTATCCTCCAATTGGTTTTCAATGATGATTTTTCGATCTGTCCCCGTTTCTGAGGCGAAAATATCAACATTAAAATCCCCTACGGAAGATTCGGTTTCTTCCACGGTGATATCTAAGCCAACGGCATCGCCAAGGAGTGTTATATTCTCATCTTGTGAGAGCCAGGGCGTAAAATCCAATGCTTCGTGAGGCCAAACCGTCCGCAAATCGCTGATTTCCTCCAGTTTTCCCATTGTAACCATGAATTGTCCCTCCGCATTTTGTGGAATTATTTTGCTTTCTGAAAGTATACCATTTTATTGAGCGGTACGCAAGACAAAAAGCCCGCCAGTTCAAAGGGAAAAGGAACCAGCGGGCCGTGTGTATCTGTATTCGGTTATCCCTCAATCTCCATCCCATTCTGGAAGGTGAACACCAGCCGCCCATCGTGGTAGGCTGTGGCCTTCTGCACTACTGCCAGCCAGAGGGTATTGTCAAACTCAGTAACGCCATCCTCCAACTCATGCAGAGCTGTCAGCGCCAGTGATAAAATGTAAGAAAACGCCGAGGAAAAAATGTAATTATGTGGCGGAGAGGAGGGAAAAAAGA
>ERZ808041.135-NODE-135-length-85609-cov-15.096677_pt1 | contig 85609 bp, 102 predicted proteins | sample MGYA00380192_ERZ808041 | MGnify/ENA primary metagenome ERZ808041 (study PRJEB31490, sample SAMN06133412) | mouse gut metagenome | isolation source: Z1_1 | host: mice | place: China: Chengdu | collected 2015-05 ...
CCTCATAGGCTGCTTCTTCCTGCTGCATAGCATTCTGCAAATCCGCATCCATCTGTTCGCGCTTCTTCGCTATACAGTCTTCTGTTTCCTTTCGATACTTTTCTCTGATTTCCATACTCTGGTCCTGTATCAGATTCTGGATATTGTGGCGTTCCTGCTGTTTCTGCTCAACACGCGCTCTTGCCTGCTTGTCGGCATCTACGATTTTACGAATGATTTCTTCCAAAAAACGACACCTCCTTTATCCTTATTATATCACCGATTCGTTTGGCCGTTCACCAAACTTCTAGAAGTATACACCTTTTTATTTTGGTGTGCAAGCAAAGATTTCACTCCTTTTTATTATAAAATCGGTTCCGCAAAACCCCTGTAAAAATTGCGGTTTTCCATCCATTTTTCGTGTATTTTTTACCTTATGAAAATTTTGTAAACAAAGCGATACTGAAACCCCTTTTTCTGTACACGGCTGTTGGTTGTTGTTTCTGATTTAAAATACTGTTCAAGGGCTGCCTTCGTACATGCTGTTCCATATTCCATAATTGAAAATTTCAATTATGGAAAATATAAACAAAACATAAATTCTCTAAATTTTTCAGCTGCTCATAAAAGGAATACCTCCTATCACATATTGCGGACGGTCTGCACCATGAAAGAGGCACAACTGCACATCAGCTGCAAAGAGGCCTTCCTTTCCATACCCTCTTCAACAAGGCATCAACCGATTCGAAACTTACCATTCTTTATATGGTGATTCCATACAGAAAGACATACCTCATCTGCCCTAACGCATATCAGCTTTGCAATAAGCAAAAAAAACAGGCGACTATAATGTCTTGCGCATAGAATATTTAAAGCTGTATATCCGCAGAATACAAGAAAAAAACAGGATGTGCAAAAAAGAAATTAATTGCAAAAAACTATACCAAAGTATAGGGCGCAATTTGTCGAAAGATCGTATAATAACAAAAATATAATCCATTAAGAAAGGAGATTTCGATTATGAAGAGAAAACAGTTATGGAAGGCATTGGGAGCAGGAGCGCTTGCATTATCCCTGCTCGTATCCCCGGTCGCAGGCATGAGTGCACAGGCGGCGGAAGTATCGGGTGACGGACCAGTGACGGATGGCGCAGGAGATGACACAGCATCGACGGTAAAGGAAGGCGGTTCCGTAACGGGACTTGACCCGCTGCAGGACGAAGAGATTCCGGCTGTCGGAAATGAAGGCGATACAGATTATGTGCCGGCAATACCGGCGTATGAAGACGTCGAGATTCCGGTCTGGGGCTTTACTGAGGACGCGACTGTCTACTCCGTAGACGTAGAGTGGGGCGCAATGACGTTCCAGTGGGAGAACAGTTCCTGGGACCCGGTAACCCACATGGAGAAAGACGGTGCAGGCTGGAAGGTGTATGACAGCACGAAGGACAAAGCGCTGGATGCGACGGAGGATGTGATCAATGAGATTAAAGTCACGAACCACTCCAACGCGCCTGTCTGGGCGACACTTAGCTACACGAGTGAAGCGGCTTATGCGGACGATACGACAGGAGCGTTCGGATATGAGAACGGAATTGCAGCGGATGCGGCGGATGCGGCCACGCTGAAGGCAAAGCTGACAGCAGCTACTGCAGATGTTCCGGCGTACCTGTCGCTTGAGACGGCGGACAATGGCGAGGGAGAAGCCGAAGGTCAGGGCAAAGAAACCGTCGCAAAGGCATACTTCATGCCGGTCGGATTGGCAGATGCATTGCAGACAGATGACGGCATTGCGAAGTGGACGAAGATTGGCACGATCACCGTAGGCATTAAGACCGAGCAGCCGAAAGCAGCGACAGTAACGGAGCCGTAATACGACCGGTAAAAAATGAGAAATGAGGGAAATAAATGAAGGAAACCGTAAAAGAAGGACGGCTTAATGTTCTTTTGGGCAAAGCGCTTTTGCTGTTTGCAGCAGCCTTTGTGATGCTGTGTATCAATCCCCGGATTGCGCACGCCGCTGGTTTGCCCATGGGCAGTGAAGCGGACGGCTATTATATAGATGCGGACGGCAATATGACGATTTATACGGAAGCGGGCCTGGAAAACTGGTTGGATGACATAGGAGGCGGTCCCCGGACTTATAAGATGTTGGTGAAAACATTAACGGTGAACGAGGGCGTGACGGTGATTGAAGAGCTTGGCAGCTACGGCTTCGCTAGTGATATGCCGTTTAGTCAGGATTGTGACAATCTTACGACCGTAAGTTTACCCGCAAGCCTGACTGAGATCGGAGCGAATTCATTTAAAGGCTGCGACAAGCTGACAACCGTGACCATCGCGGAACCGTCCAATTTGACGACGATCGGTGAATCGGCATTTGATTTTGACACGTCTCTGACAACCATCAATATACCGGCCAGCGTGACGACGATCGGTTCAGGCGCATTTAAGGATTGTCGGGCATTAGAATTGGATGCCGCCACGCTGCCGTCCGGGCTGACCGCGATCAATGACAGCATATTTGCGAACTGTTGGAAAATGACAGGCAGCCTGACAATCCCGGATGGCGTGACAAGCATCGGAGACAACGCATTTGACAATTGCAGGGCACTGGAATCGGTGGCGATACCGGCAAGCGTGAGAAGCATCGGAGACAACGCATTTTACGGTTGTGTGCTGACATCGGTGACGATACCGGATGGCGTGACGAGCATCGGGGCATCTGCGTTTTATTACTGCTACAAGCTGAAAAGCGTTACGATATCGGCAAGCGTGACAAGCATCGGAGCGAGCGCATTTGAACGCTGCGACACGCTGAATTTGGTGACGATGCAAGGGGAAACGCCTCCGACGCTTGGAGATGGCAACGGAAGCGACAATGTGTTCAAAGATAGCGCTATTAATACTCTTGATAAGCAGATCTATGTTCCGAAATCCAGTATTATGACGTACAAGGAAAGCTGGACGCAGTGGAAGGATTACATTAATGATGCAGGATATGCAGGAAGCGTTGATCCGACGACAGAGGATTATGCCGATACGGACATCGACGTGCTCGGCTTCACCGAGGGCGCGACCGTCTACTCCGTGGACGTGGAGTGGGGCGCGATGACGTTCCAGTACGAAAACACCACATGGGACGCGACGGAGCATAAGACCGTGGCAGGTGCAGGCTGGAAGGTCTACGACAGCGAAAAAGACGAAGCGCTGGAAACCAGAACAGACGCCATCAACCGGATCCAGGTAACGAACCATTCCAATGCAGGCGTCTGGGCGGCGCTTGCTTATGCCGGAGCGGACGACTATGCGGACACGTCAGGAGGCTTTGAGAAAGAGACGGATGATACGGTCACAGATTATGACGAAACAGGAGAATATCTGTTCCTTGACACTGCGGACAATGCCATGGCAGATGGTGAAGCGGGAACTCCGACGACAGGTACCGTATACTTTATGCCAAGCGGAATTAAAGAAGATTACAAAACGGACGGCATTACAAAATGGTCGCAGCTTGGAACAATCACGGTAGGTATTCTGACGGAGGAGCCGACCGGGACACCGTAACAATCAGCGATACGCGGCGCAGACAGGGTCTGTTCGACCCATAATATACGCACAGCCGGGGCAGTGATTTGCCCCGGCTGTTGCAGGATAAAAAAGCAAGAGGTGCGGACATGGGCAAAAAAGCAAGGATGGAAGGCGGCTTCGCATACCGGAACGCCGGAAAAACGGAGAAATGCTATGCGGCAGTAAAAATCGGAGCGGGAAAGAGCGAGAATGCCGGATTCATATATGACAACAAGGGGGAAGCGCTGCACTGCTTTACGAGGAGCACGGTGCGCGGCTGGAAGCGCGGCTCGGGGCGCAGAAAGCAGAAAGACGGGTTTGTCTCCGTAGGCAGCGGGACCGTCAGCAAGTGCTTCTTTCTGGTGAAGAAAGACAAAAAGCTGAAACAGTACCGGGACAGGAAGCTTGGGCGGGCGGTAGAGGCGGCGGAACCCAGGCAGGTTGGCGCAGATTATGACTGGGACTATGATGTGTTTGAGCAGGAAAACGCGGCAAAGATGGATTTTATCGCGGAATCCTGGCACTTTGATCCTTTAGACGGTCTGGAGGAAATCGAAGTGACGACCGTCAGAATCAAGACGGAAGACACACTGCTTGACTTTATCGACCGGGTCAACCGGGGCGAGCCGGAGGCGGTGAACGCGAAATGCGAGCTGGCTGCCAATCTGGATTTTCACGGCAGGAAGATTCCGTCCATCGGATGTGACAGGCAGCACCCGTTCTGCGGGACGTTTGACGGTAAGGGATATAAGATCAAGGGCTTTGTGCTGGACGGAAAGGACATGGCGGAGATCGGATTTTTCGGTTTTCTGAAAGGAAGCGTGTTCAATTTATCGGTGGACGGTATCATAAAAGCCGACGGCTGCCCGCTCGCGGCAGGCTTCTGTGCGGTGAATGAGGGAGAGATCCACTGCTGTGAAGCCGTCATAGAACTGCATGCCGGACGGTATGCCGGCATGTTCGTGGGCGAGAATAACGGCTTGATCGAGCGGTGCAGCGTCAGCGGGAAAAGCATGGGAATGTTTTTGATCTGGCTTTGGCCGCTTGCTCCCGTCCTCGCCCTTGGCATCTGGCTTCTGGCAAATCCGCTCCAGCCGCCGGAAGACTACGTTCCCGTGATCGCGGATGCGTCGATTGTTCCGAACGGGTCTTCTGACAGGGGAGAGCGGACGAACGAGAACAAGGCAAGCTATGAAGTGCCGAAGATTCTCAAGGTTGATGCTGCGACATTGACGGCAAAAAGCGAGCCATATGTCATTCAAAACCCCGACAGGGGCGGCAACTACGATTTTGTGGCAGTGCTGTATATGACGGACAGCAGCGGGAAGGACGTGGAGGTCTACCATTCCGGGCGCATTCCCGTCGGTTATCACATTGAGGATCTGACGCTTGCGCCGCCGGACGGAATCACACTTACGGCGGGAATCTATGAGGCAAAGATGGTGTTTTCCTTTTATCAAAGCGATACGGGGGAAAAGGGCATGGTAGATTCGACAGTACCAATTACCGTTGAGATTGAATAGAGGTGATGAGACATGAAGCGTAAGAAATGCATAACGGCGGGAAGAAGAAAGAAGAAGATCGGGATTGCCACAAGCCTTGCCGTTATTCTTTGCATCGGCATGGCATTCGGATACATACGCTTTGAGCAGGGCTACCGGACGTTCCGCGCGCCCGAGCACGAAGCTGCCGCCATGGCAGGCGAGCCCGCTGCCGCAGACTCCTGGCAGTGGCTTCCAGTCAAAGAGGGCTATGTTGTCGGTGTTGACACAGCGCCTGTCTACAGGGACGGAAGTTTGCAATTGGATGTGACAAATGAGGCGGACAATACCGTCTGGTTCTTGGTGCGCGTATATCAGGATGATAAGAAAATCGCGCAGACGGGCATTCTGTATCCGGGAGAGTACATCGGGGAGGTAGCGTGCGACCGGAAGCCTGACGCGGCAGAGCCTGTCATGGTTCAGATCATTGCTTACGAGCCTGAGACGTATCACAGCGAGGGAGTCGCACGGATTACATGTGAGATTGCAGGGGAATGACAAAAGAATGTGGCTGCAGCCAATTAATAGATCAAGCAGCATAAGGGCAGCTATAGACCAAAGAGTTCTTTCTCAACTTTAGGTATATAGGGATATAAGGAATGGCTGCCATAAGTCAAATTTCTAGCAGCCAATTTATATCAAATCAAATAGATTAAGTGATGAGTCCTTGCTTCTAAATGCCAGAAAACATTTTTTTGCAAGATTGACTAATCCGGATCTTCCATATACAATACGTTTAAGGAGTTTGAATTTGTTGTTGTTTCCTTCAACAAATCCAGAACTTACATCTAAAGATATCGCATTCTTGACGGGGGCGATATCTTTTCTTATTCCGCTGCAAAATGATTCTATTTGGGATTTTTCATATTTGAGGAGATATTCATCCAGTTTTTCAGGGACGTCTCCCATTATGATTGAATGAAATTCGTGAAACATTTCCCCTGTCTCTTGGACAATAGGATATTTTTCTTTTATGATGTCAATGTTTTCCCTTATGGTGTCATCCTGTTTGGCTTTTGGGTTCATGGTAAGCAGATACTTAAGCAGCTCCGTCCTTTTTATTATGGTAACATCATCCGGGTAGCTCCATGTTTTGGCAGACAGGTTCATCGGCGTCCTGTCCGGAAAGTTATTCTTTTTAATCAGATAAATATAATCCTTTAAGGCATGGGGTTTGCCGGAATAGCCCCTGCTGATGACGTAGGAATAGATAATGTCATCCCCCACGCCGTCCCGAAGCATCTTATAAATCATGTTTATGTATCCGTCCGCCTGCGTTGCACGTTTCCGGCATTTTTTGATTTTGTCCAGCTTTTCCACTTCCTCATCCGTCATCAGTATATATTTTCTCGCACTGGCAGTTGAAACCCCGAATTCTTACGCAATCATGGCATATTTCCTGTTTTCCAAATGCTGCCACCGGTTTCGGATGTTCCGGGCTAATTCCTGTTTTTTTTCCTGTTTTCCTCGGCCCTTTTGTAATGCGGCAGGTCGAGCCTCCTTTTTGTGCTGACAAATTCCGTTTCCGTCCCGTCGGCTTCAAGGGGCGGTGTGTCATCATACGAATACTGGTCAATGACAGCGGCATCCACAGTTTTTCCTTCCATATTTTATCCGGCGCTTTGTCAAGCACGACACCGTCTTTTATATAAATTTCGGGTGGCAGTCCTTCCTTAAAAATGTCCTTGAGACGGTCAATCAGATTCTGTAAGAGATGAAACCTGTCTGCCACCTGCACACAGTCAGGGAGTATTTTATTAATTGCGCTGGCATAAGCGCTTGCCCTGTCCCTTGCCACAAGCCTGACCTTTTTATGTTTTTTGAGCCATTCCTTAAAAGGCTGCCCGTCCCTCCCTTCAAGGAGCGCTACCAGATGGTGATCTTTTAAATCATATACTGCCGTTGCGTAAGTCTGTCCTTTCCTTATTATGGGCTTTAGCCTGTTGAGTGCATCGGAGTTTCTCCCAACGGAGAAATGGAGATGTGCGAAACAATAAACCACCTGCTATGCGGGTGGTGGGCAAGTGCTTATAGCACAATCACCTTTCCAGTGTATAATAGAGGTGTCCAAGCCACTACTATAGAAAGGAAAGGTGATTAAAATGGCCAATAAGACCAACGATTTAGCACACACAAAGTGGATGTGTAAGTACCATATCGTCTTCACTCCAAAGTATAGACGAAAAATAATTTATAATCAATACAAAGAAAGCATTAGGGATATTCTGAAACAGCTCTGTGCTTACAAGGGAGTAGAGATTATAGAAGGGCATCTTATGCCCGACCACATCCATATGTTAGTAAGTATACCGCCGAAATACAGTGTGTCACAGTTTATGGGATACTTAAAGGGAAAAAGTGCACTTATGATTTTCGATAAGCACGCAAATTTAAAGTATAAATTTGGAAACAGACATTTCTGGTCAGAAGGATACTATGTAAGCATGGTAGGACTCAACGAGGCAACCATAAAAAAGTATATACAAGACCAGGAGAAGTACGATATCATGCAGGATAAACTCAGTGTGAGGGAGTATGAGGACCCCTTCAAGGGGCAGCCGGTAGTACGGACGCCCTTTGAAGGGCGGCGACGAGTCAAGGGCGTAGTGGCTTGAACGTAAAGTGAAAGCCAGCGTCTTTAGGCGCTGGCCGGTAACACGGGCTTATAGCCCGGAGCAAACCACCCGTTTTACGGGTGGTCATGATTAAAATTCTGCAAATTCCTACAAAAAATTCGTTTCGATACAAAATTAACAACTTAAAATACAAAATTACCACGAAAGGATTGAAAAATGTATGGTATAATATCGATAGATATTTTACGCGCCGAAGCGCGCGTCGGTCGCCCACGGCATCATATAATAAATTTTAAGACAGTGGTGTGCGCAGATGAATAAGACATATCTCTCCCCATGCGTACGTGGCTGTACTATTGATAAAATGTTTAAGGAGCAGCAACTTGAAAAAACAAAAATCCGTAAATATAAGCACAGATGCAGAATTGAAAGCAATTCTTGAAAATGAAGAGGAGGCCAATCGCTATGCCGCAAATTGTCTTGCGGTATGTGCCGGCGTTGGCGCTATATCATGGTTATTTAATCTTTTGGGTATATTTATTATTCCGGAAAGGATTATGAATGTCGGAATGCCTATCACGATTATGTCCTTTTTGCTTCCGGCATTGTTATGTAAACTAATAGACCTTAAACCCCTATGGGTGAAGTATATATTTATTATGTGCGGAATCATGGGCATTTTCATTTTGTCAAGTGCCATGCCTAAGCATGGCGTTCTGGCATGGGCAGTGCCGCTTGCATTGAGCTGTCACTATTATTCCAGGAAACTGACGCAGTTCACGCTTGTCGCTTCATGGGTATTCTTTTCCGCTTCCATTTATGTTGGCATGTACATAGGAGAACGGGATTTAAATTTGATGATGTCGGAAGGCAGCATACAGGAAGTTGTTACTACGAAAATGATTGGTGATGCGAGTCTTTTTTTTGTGTTCCCGCGGGCATTGATTCTTCTGGGGATATCTTCCATATGCACTACCATAGCAGGGCGCACACGCAGATTGTTAGAGCGCCAGATTAAAGACAGTGAAGAGCGCCAGCGGATTTCCACCGAGCTTGATGTGGCGACACGCATTCAGGCGGATATGCTTCCCTGCATTTTCCCTGCATTTCCGGAGCGTCCGGAATTTGATATTTATGCGACTATGAATCCTGCCAAGGAGGTGGGTGGAGACTTCTATGATTTCTTTATGGTTGATGAAACGCATCTTGCCATCGTAATTGCAGATGTGTCCGGTAAGGGTGTACCTGCCGCGCTTTTTATGGTAATTGGCAAGACGTTGATCAACGACCACACGAAATCGAACGTAGATTTAGGAAAGGTTTTTTCGGAAGTAAATGAGCTGCTTTGTAAATCTAACAGCGAAGGATTGTTCATTACTGCGTTTGAAGGGGTTTTAAACCTTGTGACAGGTGAATTTCAATTTGTCAATGCAGGGCATGAAATGCCCTTTATTGCAAAATCGGGCGGTGTTTATGAGCCGCACAAGCTGCGTGCCGGATTTGTGCTTGCGGGCATGGAGGGTATGAAATATGAGAGCGGTTCCATTATGCTGTCACCGGGAGATAAGATTTTCCAATATACTGACGGAGTGACAGAGGCCACCAACGCATCACATGAACTCTATGGCATGGAACGGCTCACGGATGTCCTTGTCAAAAATACATCCAAGTCGCCTGCCCAGCTTCTGCCTGCCATTAAAGCCGATATCGATGCGTTTGTGGGGGAGGCCCCGCAGTTCGACGATATTACAATGCTCTGTGTAGAGTATCTTGCAAAATTCGACGCCTAAGTATAATATCAGGCAGCGGCTCTTAGAGCGCTGCCTGTATTTTTTCTAATAAAATTTCTTCGTCAATCGGCTTTATCACGTAGTCATTTGCTCCGTTTGCCACAGCCTTGAGTACATGGTTTTTATCATTGTTGGATGTTAAAAAGATAACAGGCACATCCTTTAGAGCAGGGTTCTCCCTGATGATCTTAAGCATTTCATATCCGTTGATTTCGGGCATTTCAATATCCAGAATAATTAAATCCGGAACATATTCATTCAGAAACTTAAGCGCACGCGTCCCAACGGAGAATGCGTGAAAGTCATAATTTTTGCCCAATACCTTTGTCAGTCTTTTTAAGATAATACTGCTGTCGTCCACCGCTACAATCATTTTATTAAATCCCATATCTGCCTCGTTTCCGCGTTTTTACGCTAAAATTTATTTGCACTTTTTAAAAGTTCAATCGCCTTGTCTTCGTCAAAGTCATCCTCTATTGCAATCAGCGCATTTTTAATAAGCTCGTGCATGGATGGCTCTAACGGACTGCTGATCCATGTTTTTAACAATTCTAACGCTTTGTCCGTTTTGAAATCTTCCAGGAGGGCTGCTGCTTCGGCAAGTCCGCTTTCCGTCAGCGTCTGCATTTCCCCGGCATCGCATGCGGCGCTGTATTTATCGGTTTCTTCACCGCCGCATGTATTTATGTACTCCTTAAAGCCTTCCAGTGTTTTTTCCCAGACAAGGAGCAGCTCGTCCCAATGTTTCAGTACATATTGCATGTTTCCAGCTTTGCTCTGCTTCTCATGTTCAAACGCCATATCGGCAAGACTGTCCGCGCCAAGAGTTCTGGCATTCCCCTTAAGACCATGTACCCATATCGCATAGTCTTTCAGATTTTCTTCCGATAAAAATTGACGCATTTTCTCCTGCTTTTTGCTGTCCCTGAGAAACATCTGTACAAGCTCCAGATACATCTCCTCGTCATCCCTGGCGAGTGAGAGACCGTTTGCTATGGAAATACCGTATTGCAGATAGCTGTCATAATTTTTATCTGTAAGTTCCTTATCCGGGGCAAAAGAGTCTGCCTGTGCTGTATGTACCAGTTCTTCCGGAAGAAACTTCCGCGTTGTCTCCTCCAGCAGATCGCTGTCGATCGGTTTGGCTAAAAAGTCCGCAAACCCCTCGCTTAAATATGCTTCCCTTGCACCGGACAATGCGTTTGCAGTCAGAACAATAATCGGCGTATCCTCATTCGGGAGATCCTTAAGCTTGCGGATCTCATGCAGCGTTTCAATTCCATCCATCTCCGGCATCATATGATCCATAAAAATAATGTGAAAACGCTCCTTTTTTACAAGCTCAAGGCAGCGCCTGCCTGAATCGGCAGTTGTAACCTTTAGTTTCGTGCGCTTCAGCAATGATTTGAATACGGTCAGATTCATACTGTTATCGTCTACCACGAGCACGCTTGCATCGGGCGCTTCAAAAGTCTGCTTCTGCTTAGAAAGATTCTGTTCCCTTCTTTCCCGGATGGCTTCAAAATTACCGGTAGGTTCGTCGCATATAATTCTCTGGGGGATTGTAACCGTAAATTCAGAGCCCTTCCCATACTCGCTCTCAACATTCATTTCACCGTCCATCAGTTTTAGAAGCGACATCGTAATATTCATTCCAAGTCCTGTACCCTCAATATTACGATTTTTTTCCTCATCGAGTCGCCTAAAGCTCTCGAAGAGCTTTCCCATATCCTCTTTGCGGATACCCATACCGGTATCCTTTACGGAAATGATTAAAGACAGCTCGGCGTCGTTTAATCTCTCATAGGAAACCTTCATTTCGATGCTTCCGCGAGGGGTGTATTTGACTGCGTTCGTTAATAAATTCGTTACAATCTGTTTGATCCGCACATCATCGCCGAACAGTATTCGCGGCAGTGTTTCATCCAGAGAAAAACGGATGCCGAGTCCTTTTTCCTGCGCGCGGAGAAATATTACGTTCCATAAATCCATCAAAAGATCTTCCGGTGCATATTCGACGCTGACAATTTCCATTTTACCTGACTCGATCTTGGACATATCCAGAATATCGTTTATCAAAAAAAAGGAGAGTCTTGCCTGAACTTTGGATATTGGCTGCATACGAAAGAATCTGCTTGTCCGTACACTCCCTGAGAATCATCTCGTTCATGCCAAGCACTGCATTGATCGGGGTTCTGATTTCATGCGACATGCTGGACAGAAAAAGACTTTTCGCCTCATTTGCCCGAATTGCTTCATCTTTCGCTTTCTCATATTCTCGGTTCAGTTTACTTATTTTATCCAAGGCAGTCTGCGCATCACGAAGTTCATTCAGCTCTGTAATGTCTTCCATTACCACAACAACCGACTTTTCGCCCTCGTTATGGATATAGCATGTCGTAAGGGATAGATTTCTGATTTCACCTGCAAGCATATAGTCGACCGGCTTATTGTTTACCTTGCCCTTTTCGTAGATGGTATCCAATATTACCTCGTTAAAGTCGTCCGTTCCTTCCCGCGTCAAAAACACGTTAATGAAAGAATTGCCGATATCCTCCTGCGTAAGACCAAGTATATGCTTTGCCGCAGGATTCAGCATGGTAATTTTTCCGTTCATGCTGATTACCATAACGCCTTCCAGCAGAGATGTTACGATTTCCCTATATAAATTTTTGTATTCCTCAGGTTCCGGCATATGCGTTACCACTCCTTGCGTATTTTCAGAATATTGCGTCCGTCCTTATATTCATATGTAATCTCGCTCATATTTTTCTTGACAATATAGATGCCAAGCCCGCCTAATTCACGTTCTTCTGCCGACAGGGTCACATCCGGGTCAGCATTGGAAAGAGGGTCGTAGGGTATGCCCTGATCAATAAATGTTATCACGACGGAAAGCGGAGCCTCAATTACTTCAACCAGCACCGTTGCAGGTCCTACTCCGGGATGGTAGGCATAGCGGACAATATTACTGAACAGCTCATCAATTGCAATGTCAATCTGAGATTGTGCCTTCATTGGACAGCCGAACTGTTCCAATTGCTCATCAACAAAATCTGTAATAACCGGAATATTTTCCAATGTTGCATCAACCGTTAATTCTTTCATATACCATCCTATCCTATTCTATATTCAGAATATCCAAAAATCCCGTTATCTCAAAAACTTCATAAATTGTTTCGTTGACATGACGGATGATAAGTTTGCCGTTTCCACGTTTCATAAACGTTTTGTGAGTGCCTAAGAGCACGCGCAGACCTGCCGATGAAAGATATTCCAGTTCCTGGAAATCGAGTACCATCTTTTCAGCGCCCTCAATACTTTCATTGATCTGCTCCTCAAGCTGCGGCGCCGTAGTGGTGTCAAGTCTGCCCGTCAGCATAAGCGTGATTTCATTTCCGTTTTCCGCTTTCTTAATGTTCATCGTGCATCCCATCCTTTTTCCAATTATATTTATAATCCAATATAAAATGATAATTTGTGGTAATGTCTGGCATCATTTGCTTTTTCCGTTCAGTTGTTAAAATTTCGCAGTTATGCTGCTTGAAGCTGATTTTCATTGGTTTGCGGCTTGTATCTGTGAAGATGCTGAACAGATACAAATATTTTTATTGTTGTGTATAATTATAAGAATAAACGGTATGCAAGTCAAGAATGGAAACGATTACATATATATTAGAAAAATTATTTTGATTATTCCAAAATGCCAGGTGATATGCTATAATATTAGCTTGTATCAAACTCATTTTATTGGAATACAGAGAAAGGCAGAAACCCTTAAGATAAAGGATTTCTGAACAGGTGTGAACATATATGAAATTAGGAATCGTTGGCTTACCGAACGTTGGAAAGAGTACGCTGTTTAATTCATTGACAAAGGCAGGGGCGGAGTCGGCGAACTATCCGTTCTGCACGATTGATCCGAATGTGGGAATTGTTGCAGTGCCGGATGCGCGCTTAAAGCAGCTTGGAGATATGTATCATTCGAAGAAGGTGACGCCTGCCGTCATCGAGTTCGTGGATATTGCGGGGCTTGTGAAGGGGGCGAGCAAGGGCGAGGGGCTTGGCAATCAGTTCCTTGCAAATATCCGTGAGGTGGATGCGATCGTTCACGTGGTGCGCTGTTTTGAAGATACAAACGTCGTACATGTAGACGGAAGCGTCGACCCGGCAAGGGATATAGAGACGATCAATCTGGAACTCATTTTTTCCGATATTGAAATCTTAGAGCGAAGAATTGCAAAGGTCGCAAAGCAGGCGCGTATGGACAAGACGCTCGCGAAGGAATTGGAATTGTTAGAGGGCGTAAAGGCACATCTGGAGAATGGCAATCTTGCAAAGACCTTTGAAGTGCCGGATGATGAAGATGCGCAAAACTGGTTTGCTTCCTATAATCTTCTGACCGCAAAGCCGACAATTTATGCGGCAAACGTAGCAGAGGACGACCTTGCAGACGACGGTGCGGGCAATTCACATGTGGCAGCAGTGCGTGAGATGGCAAAAACAGAGCACAGTGAGGTATTTGTCATTTGTGCACAGATTGAGCAGGAGATTGCAGAGTTAGAGGATGATGAGAAGCAGATGTTCTTAGAGGACCTTGGATTGCAGGAATCCGGTCTGGATAAGCTGGTAGCGGCAAGCTACAGCCTGCTTGGTCTGATCAGCTTCCTGACAGCCGGAGAGGACGAGTGCCGTGCGTGGACGATTAAGAAGGGAACAAAAGCGCCACAGGCGGCAGGTAAGATTCACACGGACTTTGAGCGTGGATTTATTAAGGCTGAGGTAGTGAATTATCAGGATCTTCTGGATAATGGAAGCCTTGCGGCAGCGAGAGAAAAGGGTATCGTCGGCATGGAGGGCAAGGAGTATGTTGTGAAGGATGGGGATGTGATTCTGTTCCGGTTCAATGTATAAGATTCCGGCATAAGGAAAGGACGGGACGCATATATTTTTCCAAGGAATATCTGGGAAAATATATGCGTTTTTGTGAATTGCAGCAAAAGGAAGTTATCAATGTGAACGACTGTAAATGTCTGGGAAATGTAAGAGATCTGGAATTCGATGAATGCGACGGCTGTATCAGAACCTTGATCGTGCCGGGGCCAGCGAAATGGATGGGCTGTGTGGGGCGGGAATTCGAACTTTTCATTCCGTGGTGCAAGATCGTAAAGATCGGACCGGATATCGTTCTGGTCGATATTGACGAGAAGGAATGCAGACGCAAGATCAAATGACAACTTGCATCGCGCAAGATAAAGTGATGACTTGTGCCGCGTAAGATCAAATGGCGACTTGTGCCGTATAAAAAATGTCAGAAAAAGATAAATTTTACAATTTCATGAAATTATATAAATTTTAGTAGACATAATAACATAAAATTTGTTGACAATTACGATATGGACAGATATACTACAATATATAGGCATAAGTGTCGCATGGAGGTAGTATATGAAGTGTCCGTTTTGCAGCAGTGAGAATACAAGAGTGATTGATTCCAGACCGGCAGATGACAATAATTCCATCCGCCGCCGCAGACTGTGTGATGATTGCGGAAAGCGCTTTACCACATATGAGAAAGTGGAGACGATTCCTCTGATCGTAATCAAAAAGGACAATACCAGAGAGCAGTATGACCGTTCGAAGATTGAGGGCGGTGTGCTCCGTGCGTGCCATAAGCGTCCGATATCCGTCAATCAGATCAACCAGTTGGTCGATGAAGTGGAGACGGAGATTTTTAACCGTGAGGAGAAGGAGATACCGAGTTCGATGATCGGCGAGATCGTCATGGATAAGCTCAAGGATCTGGAAGCGGTCGCGTATGTCAGATTTGCTTCCGTGTATCGGGAGTTTAAGGACGTCAATACCTTTATGAGTGAGCTTAAGAAGATGCTGGATAAATAATTTCGAGAAGATACTAAAGTATACGGACAGCAGTGGAGTGGTTGGATGAATATATCAGGAATTCGTATCAGTGCAGGGTTTTATGATTACAATTCCATAGAGGAACGGCAGACGAAGCAGGCGGTGCAGCCTTTGCCAGAAGAAGAGAAAGGGGCGGTTCAGGCGGCGCAGCCCATGGAGGAACAGGAAGAGCAGACGCCTGCGGCGTCAGTGAGGACGAAGTCGGATTCGGGTGCGGTCGACTATGCAAAGCGTTACCGGCCGGATATGGCTTATGAGATTAAGGGCGTGGACAGTAATATTGCTGCACTGGACGTGGAGTTGGCGCTTTCGGATCTGCGTAAGGATCAGATCTTAGAGCAGTATCAGTCTTTTGTCGGTGAGCAGGACATCGGGATTTCTTCCGGCAGAGAGAACGAGAATTTTTATTTGTAAATGGAGATGAGCGTAGCGCGGACGGCGATATGTACCCTCTTTATCGGGCAGACCGGTAGGGAGGGTATTTTTATATAATAAGAAATTGTTCAGGTTATGGGTAGATATTTCCGAAAAAATGTAGTAACCTATGTGGTGAGATAAAACAGGATGGCAAAATGTCGGCGTCATGTGTTGGCGCGGAAGAAATGGGAGATTATGTTAGAGAGATTTTATCCGGGGGAATATCTGGATTCCACTTATGAGATTGATTTTGACAGACTCTATGAGGAGGGATACCGCGGTATTATTTTTGATATTGACAATACGCTGGTGCCGCACGGCGCGCCGGCGGACAAGCGGGCGTGTGCGTTTTTTGCACATTTAAAGGAGCTGGGGTATCAGTGCATGCTGCTTTCCAACAACAAGGAACCGCGTGTTAAGATGTTTGCCGATGCCGCCGGGGTTTCCTATATTCACAAGGCAGGGAAGCCGAAGCCTGCGAACTACAGACGCGCCATGCAGCAGATGGGAACGGACGGGCAAAATACGCTCTTCGTGGGCGATCAGATTTTTACGGACGTCTACGGTGCGAATCTCGCGGGCATCCGCACGATTCTTGTGAAGCCGATTCATCCCAAGGAAGAGATACAGATTGTGTTAAAACGGTATCTTGAGAAAATCGTGCTTTATTTTTATCGTCGCAAATGCAGGAAGCGCTTTGAAAGACGCAGCGGTAAGTAATCTGGCGGGTGTGTTTGAATCCTGCGCAGAAGAAATCAAAAGGGTGAGGAGAAACAAAATGAAAATAGCAATCGCAAACGATCATGCGGCAACGGAGTTAAAGTTTGTTATCATGGACTATCTGAAGGAGCTTGGACACGAGGTCGTCAATTTCGGAACAGATGACAATGAAAGCTGCCATTACCCGGAGTACGGCGAGAAAGTCGGACGGGCTGTTGTGGCAGGGGAAGCGGACTGCGGCGTACTCATCTGCGGAACGGGCGTCGGCATCTCCATTGCGGCGAATAAGGTGGCGGGCGTGCGCGCGGCGGTGTGCTCGGACACTGCGACAGCAAGGCTTGTGAAGGAGCACAACAATGCGAATATTATTGCATTTGGTGCAAGAATTGTCGGAACGGAGCTTGCGAAGGACATCGTAAAGGCTTATCTTGACGCCCGGTTCTTAGGGGGGCGGCATCAGATGAGAATCGATATGCTCCATGAAATTGAGAAGCGGAATGTGTAGAGGGTATTTGAGGACAGGCTTTTTTTTGCGATTTTGGGCAGGAATAAAAAAAGCTTGAAATGTAGTGCTATTTATTATAAAATAGAGAAATCAGAGAGTCAAAACTCGAGCGTATTTTTAAGGAGGAAGTTTACATGATTTCAGCAGGCGATTTCAGAAATGGTATTACCATTGAGTTAGAGGGTAATATCTATCAGATTATCGAATTCCAGCACGTTAAACCAGGTAAAGGCGCAGCGTTTGTAAGAACAAAGTTAAAGAATATCAAGAGCGGCGGTGTCGTAGAGAAGACATTCCGTCCGACAGAGAAATGTCCGCAGGCACGTATCGACAGAAAGGATTACACATATCTCTATGCAGACGGAGATTTATATAATTTCATGGATGCAGAGACTTATGAGCAGATCGCATTATCCAAGGATGATATCGGCGATGCGCTTAAGTTTGTAAAAGAGAACGAGATGGTGAAGATGTGCTCCCACAACGGAAGCGTATTCGCAGTTGAGCCGCCTCTGTTCGTTGAACTCCAGATCACAGAGACAGAGCCGGGCTTTAAGGGCGATACCGCTACAGGCGCGACGAAGCCGGCTGTTGTCGAGACAGGCGCGACCGTATATGTACCGCTGTTTGTTGAGCAGGGCGATGTGATTAAGATTGATACGCGTACAGGCGAGTACTTGTCCAGAGTATAAGTCCTGGCGGTGTGCGTTTTTGCACATGATATAATGAGCGCAAGCGAGTCAACATGTTTACATGATTGACGAGCGGCGAATGTTGATCATGTGCTGTTTTTGCACATGATATAGTATGAGGGATGCCCCCGGAAGTAATATGCTTCCGGGGTTTTTTGCGTACATGAAATCATCTTTTCAGAAGGCGCACGTTTGTCTTTGAAAATAGGATCACGATGGCAAGCAGCGCGAGTACTGCCTGACTGAGCAGAAGTCCGACCAGATAGCTGCGGATTCCGTACACCGGAATAGCGAAGAGAACGAAGAGAATACGGATGCCGCAGGCAATCAGATTGAGTACAAAAGTAGTGCCGGGGTAGCCAAGTCCGTGCAGTATGCTTGTCAAAGTGGAACCGAGATAGAGGAACGGACAGATAAAGCCCAACGTTGTAATGAAGGTTCCGGCGAGTGCGTTTCCAAAGAGCATGTTTCCAAGAAAGTCCCCCGTCACAAGGAATCCTGCCGTGCAGAAAAAGCCCCAGAGCAGGCAAGTCTTTATCGTTTTGGCGATCGCACGGCGTATCAGCCGTTCGTCTCCGTCAGCTTTCGCCTCTGAGATCGCGGGCAGCAGCAGGACGGAGACAGAATTGGTGATGACGGACGGAAACATGATGATGGACATTGCCATTCCGGTCAGAATGCCGTACACGCCGAGCGCTTCCGAGTTGGTGTAGCCGAACAGCTTCAGGCGGTTTGGGATCATGATATTTTCAAAGCTCGAGAAAAGATTCAACACGATGCGGTTTGCCGTAAGGGGAGTCGCCATCTGAATCAGGTTTCTTGTGCACGCGCCGATGGGAAGCGAATGAGTGGGCGAAGCGGAGGGAAGCTTTGCGATACTGACGGAGAATAAAGTGCTTACAACTTCTCCGATGACAATTCCCCACATCGTGATGGAGAGGGGCGCAGTCAGCCCTTTGCTCAGGTAAATCTGGTAGAGCACATAGACGCTGCCGACGCGCGCGATCTGTTCGATGAGCTGGGTGAGCGCCGGAACGCCCGTCTTTTTTAAGCCGTAGTAATAGCCGTTGATGCAGGCATGAACACAGCTTGGGATAAAGGAGAGTGAGAGTACGGTAAGCAGCGGCGCGCACCGCGCGTCACCGAGCCATGCCGAGGCAATAAAATCCGCATATTTCCAGATGAACAAACCGGTGGCGGCGGAAAGGAACAGGGAGAGTATAAGTCCGATCGTGACATAAAGGCGGACTCCGGTAGAATTTTTTTTTGCGGCTTCCATCGAGACAAAGCGCGAAATCGAGGTCTGGATGCCTGCGGCCGTGAGCGCGAAGCCGAGCGCCGTAACAGGGGAGACGAGCTGGTAAATTCCCAGACCTTCTGCACCAATCAGACGCGACAGGAATATTCTATAGAAGAAACCAATGATTCGTGTGAGGACGCCGGCGGCGGTAAGAAGCAGTGTACCGGTGATCAGAGTTTTTTTGACAGAGGAATGCTGTGATTTTGGCAAGGAAACCTCCAATGGATCGAATCTTTTTAATATATGTGGGGTGTGAGGGAAAAATGAGTAATCAGGTCTATAAAGAGGACGTAGTTTATCTGGATAACGCGGCGACGACGCGGGTGGCGGAAGAAGTCGAGGAAGCAATGAAGCCTTATCTCGGGGAAAAATTTGGAAATGCTTCTACTGCATATGGGTATGGGGAGGAGGCGAGAGAGGCGATCTGGCACGCCAGATGCAGGATTGCGGAATCGTTGGAGGCAAAGCCCTCGGAAATCTATTTTACATCGGGCGGCTCGGAGTCGGATAACTGGGCCATCAAGGGAATTGCGGGAGCGTGCAAGGAAAAGGGAAATCATATTATTACGAGCAGGATCGAGCATCACGCAGTCTTAAATTCCTGCGAGTACTTAGAGCGTCTGGGCTATGAGGTGACATATCTGGATGTGGATGAGAACGGAACCGTTTCGCCCGAGGAGCTTGCCTGCGCGATCCGTCCCGAGACAACGCTTATTTCCGTGATGTTCGGCAACAATGAGATCGGTACGATCGAGCCGATCGTGCAGATCGGACGGATTGCGGGAGAGCGGCAGATTTTGTTTCATACGGATGCGGTGCAGGCGTATGCACAGGTGCCGATTTCCGTCCGCAGATATCCGGTGGATCTGCTCAGTGCGAGCGCGCACAAATTCCACGGACCGAAGGGCGTTGGATTTCTCTATGTCAGAGACGGCATTAAGATGCCGTCGTTTATTCACGGGGGCAGCCAGGAACAGGGAAAACGTGCGGGAACGGAGAATGTACCGGGAATTGTAGGGATGGGAAAAGCCGTGGAACTCGCATTTGCCGACATGCGAGCGCGTATACGCAGGGAGAGTATGCTGCGCAATTATCTGATGGAAAAAGCGGTGCATGAGCTTCCCGACGTCAGAATAAACGGACACAGAGTGAACCGTCTGCCGGGCAATGTGAGCATGAGTTTTCGGGGTGTGGACGGCGCGTCGCTTCTGATTCTGCTTGAGGAGGACGGCATCTGTGCATCGGGAGGTTCTGCCTGCAATACCGGAGAAAGCCGCATTTCGTATGTGATCGATGCAATCGGCGTTCCGGCGGACTATGCGGCGGGCACGGTGCGCATGACGCTTTCGGGTGATACTACAAGAGAAGATATCGACCGGGCAGTGGCATCGTTGAAAAGTAATTTGAGGCGGTTACGAGACTAAAATGAGCCTTTTATTGACATTTTTTTAATGTGACAGGGAGATGAAATCCTCGTAAATACTATGAAAAAACACCAAAATAGAAAATAAAAGCAGCAAGAATGAATGAAAAATGCACAAGAATATTTATGCAATTTTCAGAAAAAGGAAAAAACAGTAATTTTGGTTGGAAAATATCACAAAAAATCTTGGCAAGTATTGGCAGATTGACCGTGAAATGTACTGTTTGTGGAGTTGACGTAAATTTGACAGACGAAAAAAAGTATGTAATAATTGCGCAGAAAAGAGAAGACAACATTTTTTATCTTTGTATTTTAGAAAGGGATGAGTTGTATGATGGAGAGAAAAATCAGATTGTCTGACACAGAAGAGGTAAAGGATTTTGTAAAGGCTGCCGGAAAATGTGATTTTGATATCGATGTCTGTTATAACAGAGCTGTGATTGATGCAAAGTCGCTGCTTGGCATGCTGTATCTTGGCTTGAAGAAGGACTTGACTGTGACATATGGCGGAGAGGACACCGGTTTCGAGAAAACCGTCCAGAAATACGCTGTTTGCTAGAGAATGTAAAAAAAGACACCCGCGGGAGCGTTCGTAGCCTGCGGGCATTAGGAATCCGGCTTTGCCGGATTCTTTTTTGTTCTGGGGCGTAAGATTTTGTATGGGCTCTCTTCTCCAAAAGGGAAGAGACTGCTATAATAGAAAAAAGGTAACTATTCAGGACAGATTTATGCCCAACCGCATAAATCGTATGAAAACGTATAGAATGCAGGAGCAAGCCGCATCAGCGAAGCTGATTTTCATTAGCTTGCGGCTTGTATCTGTGAAGGTACTGAACAGATGCGAAAAAGGAGAAAAATCGGAGAAGACAGTATGGGCAAGATCGTGAAGAATGAAAAGGGCATCATAAAAATATCCGTGCGTAATCTGGTCGAATTCATTCTGCGCGAGGGCGATATCGACAACCGGCACGGCAGGGCGGCGTCTCCGGAGGCAATGTGGGAGGGCAGCCGCATTCACAAAAGGATTCAAAAGAGCATGGGTGCGAATTACCATCCCGAGGTTCCGCTTCGCATTGATATTGAGGAGGAAGAATATACGCTTGTCGTCGAGGGGAGAGCGGACGGTATTCAGATCGACTACGACGACGGGAGGGAGCTGACGCAGGCAGAGAACTATAATCACATCGAGCTTGACGAACATGCGCAGGTGACGATCGATGAGATCAAGGGCGTGTATCTGAATCTGGAACATCTTGACGCGCCGATCGGCGTACACCGGGCGCAGGCAATGTGTTATGCGTATATCTATGCCAGCAGACATTCTCTTGCGGAGATCTCCGTGCAGATGACGTACTGCAATCTCGATACTGAGGGGATGGCGAAGTCGGTCTTTCTTTCTAATCTAAAGCGTTTTCGGGAGAAGTTCCGTTATGAGGAATTGAAAATCTGGTTTTTGCAGTTGGTCGGTGAGTACAAAAAGTGGGCGGATTTTCAGTTTGCATGGAGAAATTTAAGGCAGGAGTCCATTCAGAAGCTTACTTTTCCATATGAATACCGGAGGGGGCAGAAGGAGCTGGCGGCAGGCGTGTACCGCACGATCGCGCGAAGGAAGAACCTGTTCATTCAGGCGCCGACCGGAGTCGGCAAGACGATTTCCACGGTTTTTCCGGCGGTAAAAGCCGTTGGGGAGGAATTGGGGGAGAAGATTTTTTATCTGACAGCAAAGACGATTACGGGAACGGTCGCGAGGGAGGCGTTCGAGCTTCTGCGCGCACAGGGCTATCAGGCGAAGCTGATACAGATTACGGCGAAGGAGAAGCTCTGCAAGTGTGAGGAGATGGACTGCAATCCGGTGCATTGCCCGTACGCGAAGGGGCATTATGACCGGGTGAATGACGCGGTATATAATTTGCTGCAGAAGGAGGACGTGTTCACGCGGGAGGTCCTTTTGGAGCAGGCGGAGGAATACATGGTCTGTCCGTTCGAACTTTGTCTCGATACGGCGACATGGACGGACGATATTATTTGCGACTACAATTATGTGTTTGACCCAAATGTTTACTTAAAGCGCTTTTTCGCGGAAGGTACAAGAGGCGATTATATTTTTCTTGTGGACGAGGCGCACAATCTTGTCGAGCGCAGCAGGGAGATGTACAGCGCTGCTATATATAAGGAAGATTTCCTTGCGGCAAAAAAGCTTTTAAAGCAGTATAAGGGGCAGCGGGAGATTGAACGGCTTGCGGAGCGGACAATTTCGGATCTGGAAAAATGTAATAAGCTTCTGCTGGGCTATAAGCGAGAGTGTGAGAAATATGTGATTTATGATGAAATCGGAACGCTCATGATGGCTTTGATGCGCGCGGCATCCGATTATGATGAATTTTTGCAGAAAGCGGGGGAGTTCGAAGGGCGGAAAGAGGCCGGAGAATTTTATTTTAATCTGCGGAATTTTATGAATATTCATGAACTGGTGGACGAGCGGTATGTCATTTACTCCGAGCACGAGGAGGACGGACGTTTCAAGCTAAAGCTGTTCTGCGTCGACCCGTCGGCGAATCTGCAGGAGCGCATCGACAAGGGAAATGCGACGATTTTCTTCTCGGCGACGCTGCTTCCGATTCAGTATTACAAGAGTCTGCTCTCCACGAAGCAGGATAACTATGCGGTCTACGCGGAGACGGCGTTCTCGGAAAAACAGCGGCTGCTTTTGCTTGCAAGCGATGTGAGCAGTAAATATACGAGGCGGAACGCTGTGGAATTTGAGCGGATCGCGGCGTACATACGGGCAACGGCGCAGGCGAAGAAGGGGAATTATATGGTGTTCTTTCCTTCCTATAAAATGATGCGGCAGGTGTATGAGGTATTTCTGGCGTGCGGCGGGGAGGAACTTACATGTTCCGAAGACGGCAGGAAGCCGGAGCAGGAGAGCCTGTCGGAAGAGGAGAGAGGAGGTATCGCATGCATCATCCAGCGTTCCGGGATGCGGGAGGCGGAGCGTGAAGCATTTCTTGAGGTTTTTTCCGGGGAAGCGTCGGCAGAGAGAGAGGCGTCTCTTGTGGCGTTCTGCGTGCTCGGCGGAATCTTTGGGGAGGGAATCGACCTTAAGAACGAGCAGTTGATCGGCGCGATCATTGTGGGAACGGGATTGCCGCAGGTTGGAAATGAGCGGGAGATTCTGATGAACTATTACGATGCGCGCTCGGGCAGCGGATTTGACTATGCTTATCGTTACCCCGGCATGAACAAGGTTCTTCAGGCGGCGGGGCGCGTAATCCGCACCGCATCCGACGTGGGGGTCATTGAATTGCTGGACGAGCGGTTTTTGCAGAGCGATTACCGCGGGCTGTTTCCGCGGGAGTGGGAGCAGCGGACGGTGTGCAATATAGGAACGGTGGAGGAATGCCTGCGGCAGTTCTGGGAGAGAAAAGGATAGCATCTACACTGTCGGCAGTAATTTCAAAAATTCCTCCGTGGACTGCGCCGCAGGCAGCGTCGGGTTGATGGCGGCTACTATCTGGCGGGACGGCAGTTTTTCCTTCGTGCGCACGATGAAAAGCTCCTTTGACTCCCGGCTGAGGCAGTAATCCGGAACAATGGCGATGCCAAGCCCGATGCGTGCGAGGTCGATTAAGAGGTCGTTGCTGCTCAGTTCGATCTGCGGAATCAGTTCCAACTGGTGCTGCAAAAAGAGGTTGTGCAGAAATTCGCTGGTCGTGCTCTTGCGGTCGAGCATGAGGATCGGGTACTGCCTTAACTCATCAAGCGGAATTTCCTGCTGTTTCAGATTGAAGTAGGCAGGGTTCGCGATGAAGACGTCCGTGAAGCTGCAGACCGTTTTCTGGATGTAGGAGTGGTTCAGGTTCGAATTCGGAAAATTAGCCACGACCAGATCGACTTTGCCCTGCTCTAACAGATCGACACAGCTTAAGGAAGTCGCGTTCGTGACCTTGATCGGCACATTCGGGAACTTCTTGTGAAACTGCTTTAAATAAGGTACGAGAAAATAACGGCAGATCGTGTCGCTCGCGCCGATGTGGAGCTGTCCTAAGCCCAGACTCCCGGAGTCTAAGAGTTGGTTTTCCCCGCGCCGGATCAGGTTCATGGCAGGTTCGATGTGCTTTAAGAGAATCTTGCCTGCGGGCGTGAGCTGCACCTTTTTTGTGCTTCGGATGAAAAGCGGCTGCTCTAACTTCTTTTCCAGAGTTTTGATGGACTGGCTGACCGCAGACTGCGAGATATAGAGCTGCTTGCTTGCCTCCGAGAAGCTCAGGGAGGTCGCGACATAAAAAAATACTTTATATAATTCGTAATTGATATCCATAATTCCTCATTTCTGCGGGAAAACCGCGGTGTCTGACAGGGGAAAGGCAGCAGCAAAAGACCGCATGAAAGCTTTGGCGGAAAGCGCTTGCCGGGTGAAATAATCACATTCCAATTATAAGGGGTGCTTATAATTGTGTCAAATAAATTATGAATTAGCTATGCTAATAAAAGAGATTAAATATATTAATTATGCTTATCTAATATCCTATGTTATACTGCATATAAATAAAAGAGGATAAAATGGAGGAGAGAGCATGAGCAACGTAAGACGTGTCTATGTGGAGAAGAAACCGGCATTTGCGGTGCGGGCCAAGGAACTGCACGCAGAGATCAGGAGTTATCTGGGAATTGGCGGCGTAACGAAGGTTCGCGTTCTGATTCGTTATGATATTGAGAATATTTCGGAGGATACCTATCAGAAGGCGTTGGGGACGGTCTTTTCCGAGCCGCCTGTGGATGATATTTATGAGGAAACATTTGATTTAAACGGGGCGACGGTCTTTTCGGTGGAGTTTCTTCCGGGACAGTTCGACCAGAGAGCCGATTCCGCAGAACAGTGCGTGAAGCTGTTAAATGAGAACGAAGATCCGCTCATCCGCACCGCCGTGACCTATGTGATCGAGGGGACGGCAAGCGATGAGGAGCTTGCGGCGATCAAGAAGCACTGCATCAATCCGGTGGATTCCAGAGAGACCGGCATGGAAAAGCCGGCGACGCTTGTGCAGACGTTCCCGGAGCCGGAGGACGTGCTCATTTTTGAAAATATGACGGAGCGGGAAGATTTCATTGATATGCCGCAGGCAGAATTGAAGGAGCTTTACGATTCTTTAAATCTTGCCATGACCTTCAAGGATTTCCTGCATATCCAGAATTATTTTAAGGGTGAGGAGAAGCGCAATCCGTCCATGACGGAAATCCGTGTGCTCGATACCTATTGGTCAGATCACTGCCGTCATACGACCTTCTCCACAGAACTTAAGGACGTTGCGTTTGACGACGGCTATTACCGCGCGCCGATGGAGGAGACGTATCAGGATTATCTGAACACGCATAAGAACCTGTATGCGGGACGCTCGGACAAGTTCGTCTGCCTGATGGACATTGCGCTGATGGCGATGAAGCGTCTGAAAAAGGAAGGCAAGCTTGCAGATCAGGAGGAGTCCGATGAGATCAACGCATGCTCGATCGTCGTGCCGATCGAGGTGGACGGCGTGACCGAGGAGTGGCTTGTGAATTTCAAGAACGAGACGCACAACCACCCGACCGAGATCGAGCCGTTCGGCGGGGCGGCGACCTGTCTTGGCGGTGCGATCCGCGATCCGTTGTCGGGACGTACTTATGTGTATCAGGCAATGCGCGTGACCGGAGCGGCGGACCCGACCGTTTCCGTAAAGGATACGATCCCGGGCAAGCTTCCGCAGAAGAAGCTGGTGCGCGAGGCGGCGCACGGTTACAGCTCCTACGGAAATCAGATCGGACTGGCAACGGGCTATGTCAAGGAAGTGTATCATCCGAATTACGTGGCGAAGCGTATGGAGATCGGTGCGGTCTTAGGCGCAGCGCCGAGACGTGCGGTACAGAGGCTGACCTCCGATCCGGGCGATATCATTATTCTGCTTGGCGGGCGCACAGGACGCGACGGTATCGGCGGTGCGACAGGTTCTTCTAAGGCGCACAATACGGAGTCTACGGCTGTCTGCGGCGCGGAGGTACAGAAGGGTAATCCGCCGACGGAGCGCAAGATTCAAAGGTTGTTCCGCCGCGAGGAGGTTGCGCATGTCATTAAGAAGTGCAACGATTTCGGCGCGGGCGGCGTGTCGGTAGCCATCGGCGAGCTTGCAGACGGACTTCGCGTAAATCTCGATAAAGTTCCGAAGAAATACGCGGGACTTGACGGAACGGAGCTTGCAATTTCCGAATCTCAGGAGCGTATGGCAGTTGTCGTAGCGCCGGAAGATGTAGAGAAGTTCCTCGGCTTTGCGAAGGAGGAGAATCTTGAGGCGGTCGAGGTTGCGGTTGTGACCGAAGAGCCGAGGCTCGTGTTGACATGGAGAGGCAAAGAGGTCGTCAATCTTTCCCGTGCGTTCCTCGATACGAACGGCGCGCATCAGGAGACAAATGTTGCGGTCGATATGCCGGACCCAAAGAAGAATTATCTGAAAAAGATCAGTCTGCCGAAGGTCGCGGAGGCGGTTGCGGCAGGCGATATGAAGAAGGCGTGGCTCACGGAGCTTGCCGACTTGAATGTGTGCTCCCAGAAGGGGCTTGTCGAGATGTTCGACGGTTCCATCGGAGCGGGCAGCGTCTACATGCCGTTCGGCGGAAAATATCAGTTGACTGAGACACAGTCTATGGTCGCTAAGATTCCGGTCGCAAACGGCAAATCGGATGCGGTGACGATGATGGCATACGGTTTCGATCCGTACCTGTCGTCCTGGAGCCCGTATCACGGAGCGGTCTACGCGGTGCTCGAATCGTTATCGAGAATCGTTGCGGCAGGCGGCGATTACAGCAAGGTTCGTTTCACGTTCCAGGAATATTTCCGCAGAATGAGCGAGGAGCCGAAGCGCTGGAGCCAGCCGTTCGTTGCGCTGCTCGGTGCGTACAATGCGCAGATCGGGTTCGGTCTGCCGTCCATCGGCGGTAAGGACTCCATGTCGGGAAGCTTCAACGAGATCGATGTTCCGCCGACGCTGGTTTCTTTTGCAGTCGATGTTGCAAAGGAAAAGGATATTATCACGCCGGAGCTCAAGGCAGCCGGAAATCAGCTCGTACTTTTCTCCGTGGAGAAAGATGCTTACGATCTTCCGGTCTATGCGCAGATCATGAAGCTGTATACCGTACTGCATGAACTGATCCAGAAGGGTGTGATCGTGTCTGCTTACGCGCTGGATGGCAAGGGTCTTGCGGCGGCGTTAAGCAAGATGGCATTCGGAAATAAGCTTGGCGTGACGGTCGAGAGCGAAGTGACAGCAGACACCTTGTTTGGACCGGGCTTTGGTAACATTGTGGCGGAGGTTCCGGCAGAGAAGGCGGCAACCGTAAAGGATGTTCTTGGTGCGGCAGGGCTTACAGACTGCGAGACGATTGTCGGTTGTGTCAACGGCGAGCAGAGCATTTGTTATGGCGATATGAAGCTTCCGGTTGACGAGGCGGTCGAGGCGTGGTGCGGTACCCTTGAGAAGGTATTCCCGACACGTGCGACCGAGAACCGCGAGGAGCTTTCCACCGGAATCTATGAGACGGATAGCATTTATGTATGCAAGAATAAGGTGGCAAAGCCGACCGTATTCATTCCGGTATTTCCGGGTACGAACTGCGAGTATGACAGCGCACGCGCATTTGAACGCGCAGGCGCAGACACCATTGTAAAGGTATTTAAGAATCTGAATGCAGAGGACATCCGCGATTCTGTCGATGAATTTGTAAAGGCAATCGACCAGGCGCAGATCATCATGTTCCCGGGCGGATTCTCCGCGGGCGACGAACCGGAAGGCTCTGCGAAGTTCTTTGCGACAGCGTTCCGCAATGAGAAGATGACGGAAGCAGTCATGAAGCTTCTAAACGAGCGCGACGGACTGGCGCTCGGTATCTGCAACGGTTTCCAGGCGCTGATTAAGCTCGGTCTTGTTCCGTATGGCGAGATTCGTCCGCAGACAGCAGATTCACCGACGCTGACCTATAACACGATCGGCCGTCATATCAGCAAGATGGTATACACGAAGGTCGTAACCAACAAGTCTCCGTGGCTTGCACAGGCGAAAACCGGAGAGGTATACTGCAACCCAGCATCCCACGGCGAAGGACGTTTCGTTGCGCCGAAGGAGTGGCTGGATAAGCTCTTTGCGAATGGCCAGGTAGCGACGCAGTACGTCAATGAGGCGGGTGTGCCGACGATGGACGAGGAGTGGAACATCAACGGTTCCTATATGGCGATCGAGGGTATCACAAGCCCGGACGGAAGAGTGCTCGGCAAGATGGCGCACTCCGAGAGACGCGACAGAAGCGTTGCGATGAATATCTACGGAGAGCAGGACTTAAAGCTGTTTGAGTCGGGTGTGGCGTACTTCAAATAGAATTGCACAAATAGCATCGGGCAGACCGGAAAGGATCACTTTGTATCGTTTCCGGTCTGTATTATGTATAGAAGAGAGGCGGATACGCAAGCCTGGCGACCTGCGGAAAGAGAGAATGAAGGAGAGGAAGAGATGTTTTTACAGAAAAAAGAAAACTCCCTTGGCATCGACTGGGGTGCATTTTATAAAGGTGTGTTTGCACTTGTCATCCCAATGGCGCTGCAGAATCTGATCAATGTCGGAGTGACGGCGGCGGATGTCATTATGCTGGGGAGGGTCGGGGAGAAGGTGCTCTCCGGTGCATCCCTTGCAGGTCAGGTGCAGTATATCATGACCTTGTTCCTCTTCGGGCTGACGTCCGGTGCGACCGTGCTGACGGCGCAGTACTGGGGGAAGGGCGATAAGAATACGATTGAGAAGATTTTAGGGCTTGGACTTCGCGCAGCGATCCTTGTGACTGCAATTTTTACGGTGGCGGCGCTTGCCATACCGGGGCAGTTGATGCGGATTTTTACGAGTGATCCAGAGGTTATTGCGGAGGGAATCAAATACTTGCGGATTGTGGCGTTTTCCTATGTGGCAATGGGAATCACGCAGACGTATCTTTATATTATGCGGAGCGTGGAGCGGGTCGTTGTCGCGACCGTTGTCTATCTGTTATCACTGATTTGTAACGTAATATTAAATGCAGTTTTTATTTTTGGACTATTGGGCTTTCCTGCAATGGGAATCATGGGAGCGGCGCTTGCAACACTGATCGCCCGTTTCCTCGAAGTGGCGCTGGTATTCGGTTACGCGCGTCTGTTCAACCGGGATATCAAGTTCCGTATGGGCTATCTGCTTTGCACGGAAAAGCTGCTGGCACAGGATTTCTTTCGCTATGCGATTCCGGTCATTGTAAATGAGGTGATGTGGGGGCTTGGAACGGCGGCGAACACGGCGATACTCGGGCATATGGGAAGCGCTGCGGTGGCGGCGAACTCGGTCGCGCAGGTTGCAAGGCAGCTCGCGACGGTCGTTGCATTCGGGCTTTCCAGTGCGACGGCGATTTACCTTGGAAAGACCATCGGGGAGCGAAAGCTGGAGGAGGCGAAGGCGTATGCGAAGCGTTTTCTGGTTCTTTCGATTGTGATGGGAGCCATCGGCGGCGCAATTATTCTCGCGGCGATACCGATGGCAACGGCGGCATTGACCTTAACGTCTGCGGCGAAGGAATATCTTGCGGTGATGTTTGGCGTGATGTCCTATTTTGTAATCGGGCAGTCGTACAATTCGACAATGGTGGTCGGCGTGTTCCGCTCCGGGGGCGATACGAGATTCGGACTGCTTCTCGACGTATCGACGATGTGGTGTTGTTCGATCCTGATCGGATTTCTCGCGGCGTTCGTATTTCATTGCAGTGTGCCCGTCGTTTATGTGTGTCTGATGAGCGATGAGATCATCAAACTTCCGATTACGACATGGCGGTACACGCGCTACAAATGGCTGAAAAATGTGACAAGAGAGAACTTGGGATAGGGAGAGTGAAAATAGTTCAAGACCTTATAGAGAGAAATGATTCTTATCTATAAGGTCTTTTGCTTGTGAAGAAATGGGGGAGGAAAAGAAGATGGCAAATATAAATGGTAGAAAATAGGAAGAAAGTATAGTATATTAAAAACATAATATGAATGAAGCGTTGGTAATAATGGGGAAAACTTATTGTATGTGTTTTGAAATGAGTATGTGACAATAACAATATGCGGGAGAGATTGGGATATGGAAGAATTGAATGAATTGGATTCAACATGTGGTGTTTCTGACGATGAGTTAACAAGACGTTTTCAAGAAGCAGTAAGAATTGAAAATGAAATTAAAAAGATTAAGGGGTTGCCAATTTCGAAATATGATTTTGAAAGAAAAACTCCATATATTGAATACCCGGATGGGAGAAGAGAATATGCAGAAAAAACCTGAGATAATTGTATTTGCAGGTCCAAATGGGAGTGGAAAAAGTACTATTACACGATTGGCAAATATTATCGAACCATATGTTAATGCGGATGACATAAAAAGGGCAAATCACTGTTCGGATATAGAAGCAGCGGAAAGGGCAGATAATATGAGAAATAGTCTGCTTGACAAAGGGGAGAGTTTCACGTTTGAGACGGTGCTTTCAACGAGTCGAAATTTGGAATTGCTTAAGAAAGCAAAAGAAAAAGGGTATTTTATTCGATGCATTTACGTTTTGACAGCTGATGCAAGTATCAATGTGGATAGAGTAAAAGTAAGAGCCGCATCTGGAGGACATAATGTTCCCAAAGAAAAAATTGTTAGTAGATATGAGAAAGCTTTGAAGTTAATTCCGCAACTATTGGATATATGTGATGTTTGTCATATATATGATAACTCAAACCAACCATTTCGAATCTTTAAGAAAAGAAAAAACGAATTGTTTTGGTGGGAAAATGAATTTTGGAATGAAGAACAGATAAAGAATTTAACAAATATGGAGAAAAAAGATAAGACTTGTTGAGAGTATGCGTAAAGATATTCCATAGGAAGTCCATTGCTTGAATTTGCGCATATCTGAGATTAATAAGTTGATTATTATGAAGTTTTTCTGGAGACTTGAGTGAAAATAAAAGAGTTCATAAAAAAGGATATAGGAATTGTATTTTGTATCGTTTTTTTTCGATATTTATGGTTATTTCATATATATTATGAAACGGAACTGCCCGAAGTCGTTTGGTTTATGTGCTCATTTCATTTGTGATTTTGGGGATAGTTCATGCGATAGAATGTGATACATTATCGGTTGCTGTCTACAGATTTATAACAACAGGAATATGGGGATAATCCTCGTGGCTGCTATTTACTTTTTGCAGAAAGAACCTAAAGAAACCGGATTTGGTTCCGCTAACAGGGAAATTTTGAATATTACAGAAAGCGATAATTGATGAACTTATCAACAGGAGGATGAAAAGCAGGATGAATGTTTTAGTGATTGGAGGAACTCGTTTTTTCGGAAAACATCTGGTGTGGGAATTATTGGGCAGAGGGCATGAGGTGACGATTGCGACGCGCGGAAAGACACCCGATCCGTTTGGCGGCAGGGTAAAGCGGCTGACCGTCGACCGGACGGACGTGGAGGAGATGAAGCGGGTGTTCGCCTACAAATATTATGACGTGGTGTATGACGATATCGCCTACTGTGCCGGGGACGTGCGGAATGCGATGGAGGCGATCGGGCATCGGCGTTACGTCATGGTATCTACGATCTCCGTGTATAATGAACTGCATTTTCAGACGGTGGAATCCGACTTTGTGCCGGAGCGGAAGCAGCTCATCTGGTACGAAAAAAGGGATGAAGCCGGCTATGACGCGTTAAAGCGGAGCGCAGAGTGCACGCTCGCGCAGAAATACGCGGCACGAAATACGGTGGTTGCACGTTTTCCATTTGTGATTGGGGAGGATGATTATACAGAGCGCTTATATTTTTATGTGGAACATGCGGTAAGGAAAATACCGATGTGGGTAGATAATCTTGATGCGCAGATGAGTTTTATTTCGGCGGACGACGCCGGAAAGCTGCTGGCATATCTCGGGGAGGATGAGGTGCGCGGAGCGGTAAACGGCGCGAGCCGCGGAACAGTCAGCATACGTGAGGTGCTTTCCTACGTGGAGAAAAAGACAGGATGCGCCGCCGTTATTTCCCCGGATGCGGAGTGCGCGCCTTACAACGGAGCGCCGAATTACAGCATCAATACAGGACGGGCTGAGCGGATCGGATTTCATTTTTCGAGTCTCAAGGACTGGATTTACGAACTGATCGATACATATATTGCGCGGGCGCAGGGTGCTTTGGAGTAGAGAGGAAAGCAAAGCGTGGCGGGAAAAGTGAAAAAGGGTTGCTGCATCACATCAGGTGCGGCAATTTTTTTTGTGAAAATATAACCTTTTTAGGAGCGGGTGCGTCTAATCTATGAAAGCGAAATTACCGCGGAATTTCGCTATATGAAAAAAACGATTGGAGGAGTGACAGTGGATGAAATTAAACTGGTGAAGCGGGCAATACACGGAAATGTGCATGCCTACGGCGAACTGATGGAGCAGTATAAGGAGTTTCTATATCGAACCGCATTCGCACATGTGAAACAGGAGGCACTCGCCCTTGATCTGGTATCAGAAACGATTGTGCGGGGATATGAGCATGTGGGAAAACTCAGGGAACCGAAATATTTTAAAAGCTGGCTGATACGGATTCTGCTGAATGTGATCAATGATTATTATCGGAGAAATAAGCGGGTCGTGAGCATGGAGACGGCGGATGTGGAGCTGGCGGCAGAAACCGCCGCATGGCAGGATGGCGCGCGGCAGGATCACGGAGCCGCAGTGGAGGAGAAGTTAGATCTCCTCGCCGCAGTGGAGAGACTTCCCGAGAAGGAGAAATCCATTATTGTCCTAAAATACTATGACGATTTAAAAATCAGCGAAATTGCCGATGCGCTTGAGATACCGGAGGGAACGGTCAAGGCATATCTGCACAAAGCAAAGGAGAAGTTGAAAAATTTATTAAAGGAGGATTATATTTATGGATAATTTCAAAAAAGATATACCAATCCCGGCAGAACTTGACAGGGTGGTCGCAGATGGGATGAAACAGGTGAAACGGATACATGAGAGACGTGTGGTGCGCAAATCACTGGGGATGGCGGCGGGGATGCTGCTGTTTTGCGGAGGCTTCGTCGTATGGGGCTGCCACAATCCGGTACTCGCTTCACAGATACCGATTATCGGAAATATTTTCAAACAGAACGAGGACAAGATGACATATTCTGGCGATTACAGCGAAAAGGCGCAGGTACTTGACAAGGCGGAAGCGCTGGAGGATGGCTATGTATATACTGCGTCCGATCAGGATTATACTTTTACGGCAGAGGAGATATACTGTGACGGCGAGGCGGTGTATCTCGGGCTTACCTTAAAAAATGAGAATGGACTGGGGAAAATGCAGGCGTATCCGGTCAATATCAGCGGCAGTGAAGCGGAGGTCAAAGCGGCGTATGAGGCAGCGGAGCGAGGAGAAGGCGAAAGGATGCAGGAGGTCACAGTGTGGGGGCTTACCGCGCAGATCGGGGATACTTCGGTCGTGATACCGGACGCGGAGATAGAGGGAACACAGACGGCGGAGGACACGTTCGAGGGAGTGGTGCGCATCAGTCTGGCGGATGCCGGAATCGGTGCGGCGGATGCCGGGATCGGTGCGGCAGATGGTGTGAGTGACGCAGATGGCAGTCATACATCAGATCGTTTTGATGTGCGGATAACGATCACAAGCCTGTCCTATGCGGATGAGGATCTGCTTGAGAGGGCAAGGGAGAATTACGAGGAACATGTGCTGCGGGATGAGGACGGAAATGAACTTTATAATGAAGACGGAAGCGTGCAGATGGATGATTCCTACGAGTATATTTCCGATAAACGGAGCGCGGAGGGAAAATGGGAGCTTTTTCTTCCGGTCAGCGTGGACGCGGGGGAGCATCATACTTATGAAATCAATGATTCAGCGGGTGGTTACGGTATTGCGTCTGTGGCTGTCACGGCTACGGAAATCCGCGTGGAGAGTATTTTGCCGCCGCTGTATGCAGACAGAGAGGAGCTTCTTGCCGCGAAGCGCGCATTTCTCGAGGAAGTCGGAGAGAACGATGCAGAACTGACAGATGCGTGGGTCGATGAGTATGTCTCGCTTGCCATGTTCGGTGATTATGGCATTGCGGTATTTGACCAGAACGGAGAGAGAATCGAGCAAAAGCAGTCGGTGGAAACGGCGCAGGGACTTTCCACCAGCCTTCCGGTCGCAGGAAGAGAAATTACGGAACTTCATATTTATGTGGGAGAAGATGCGATCGGATGTGCAAAAGAGACAGACGAGCAGGACATGGCAGAGCGCGCGCTCTACCATGTGGATGTGCCGCTGCCCTGAGGCGTCAGAGCGGATAAAACTCGGGCTTTCGCTCCTTAAATACGGTAAAATAGCGAAAGCCCGCCGCCTTTAGGATGTCTGGAACTTTTTCAAAGTCAAAGGCGATGTGCTCCGGTTTGTGGGCGTCCGCGCCGACGGTGATGATCTCGCCGCCGAGCTCGCGGTAGCGTGCGATGATTTCTTCGGTCGGATTCGGATGACCGAGTCCGTATTTAAAGCCTCCGGTGTTGATTTCGATTCCCTTGCCTTTTGCAATCAGAAGCGTCAGGATGGCGTCGATGACGTCCTTATATTTTTCATAGGTATAGTTCTTATTTTTTGTAGGACCGTAGCGCACGACATAGTCGATGTGCCCGTAGACGTCAAATCCGTCGAAAGCACGGATATTTTCCAAAGCCGATTCAAAATATTCCAGATAGCATTCCTCCTCGGCACGCCCCTCGTAAAACTTCGGGTAGTAAGGGTCGAAGCCGTGTACGACATGGGAGGAGCCGATGACGAAATCGAACGGGTACTGCGAGAGGATGTCCTCATGCAGCGCCGCAAGATGAGGCTGCAGACCCAGTTCAATGCCAAGGCGTACTGATAGCCTGTCCCTATATTTTTCCTGCAGCGCATATACTGAGGAAGTGTAGTTCGGCAGATCGAGGAGAAACGCCTCCGGAGCGCCGGGATAATCAATGTCGAGATGGTCGGTAAAGCAGACGCCGCCAAGCTCCTTTGTAATCGCTGTCTGTATCATATCCTCCTGCGGCGTATCACTGTCGCCGGAGTACTGGCTGTGCATATGTGTGTCCCATAACATAGTAGAAATTCCTTTCCGCTCGTAAAAGCCCAAATGTATTGCTGATAAGCAGAGATCCGGTGAAGCATTGCGCATTTATACGCCCAGACGGTAGAATATCGATTCTTTTTTCTGGTTTTTCATCGTGTTTACGACCGTAGGAATGGCGCCGATGAGAACGAAGACGTATACCATGACGAGGTTCGCCCAGTATGAAGCGGCGTCGATGATTTCTTCCTCTATCAAAAGCGGCACGGAGCGGAACGCGGTAGCGATATCGACCTCAAATCCCTGCGCAACGGAGATTGCCCAGTCGAGCCGGTTGCCCGTGTATGTCATGACGAGCATGATGACGGCGCAGATGATCACGCCTATCGTGGAAAGCTTTCCTCCAAGCAGATCGTAGCCCTTCATCGTGCAGACTGCCATGATGACGCCGGAAAGGGCTGCCACATAGCCAAGCTGTCCGAGAAGAACGATGCAGGCAGCGCCGAGAAGGGAACCGATCAGTGCGCCGACGATTCCGCCGACAATATTTTCTTTTTTCTTTTGCTTCTCACTGCTGTTGACCGCCTGATTCTGCTGTAGGTTCACAAAACAGTTGTAGCAGAGCTGCATGCAGCTGCCTCCTGCTACGCAGGCTTCGGTCGGATTCGTGCTGCCGCAGGTCTCGCAGCAGTTTTGAAAACCGTTTGCGTGCAGAAAAGAGGTAAAAGCATTTAAGCTTTCCGTCAGGTTTGCCGCAAGCTTTTCCTGGTTGGCCATCTGTCCCAGCGTAATTTTAACCCGGTAACCATCCTGCCGCATAGAATTTATGGGCTTATGTTCCTTGGAAAAGGCTTTGCCCTCTGCTTTGGAAAGCGGGCTGCCCGGACGGTTTGCCGAGACCGATGCGGTAAGAATATAGGGATAATTTTCATTTTCGGGATAGACAAGCACTTTATAGCCGTTGTACAGACCGAAAATTGCTCCGCTTTGTGCCTCGAACCGCAGACCGGTACGTGACGCAAGCTGCGCGTAGTTTTGCAATACCTTTTTATTCATTTCGTAGTTCTCCTTGTCTTTTCTTTTTGTAAAGCCAGACCGCACTGCCCGTATTGCGCCGGTCGGCTGCGGCGGTCTAAAATGCGACAGGATGATTTTACCATAAGGAAGGTGTTGCTGACAATGAAAAGCGGCTCCCTGACCGCAAAAAGCCATCCGCGTCTTGGATAATTGGTGATTTTGTACAATTTTCCAGAAATAAGAAGAAAAAAGATTCATATAGTGAAAAATTTAACAAAGTGGGAATAAAGTGGTGAAAAAGGGTTGAACTTTCAATGGAAATTAGTTAAAATATAGGAAGCATGAAACCTAGGTGCGGAGACGCCGGTTTCCGGGCATTGTGCCCAGCGAATTACATTTACAAATTCTAGGAGGAATTAAAAATGGCAGTAAGAGTAGCAATCAATGGTTTTGGCCGTATCGGTCGTCTTGCTTTCAGACAGATGTTTGGAGCAGAAGGATATGAGGTTGTAGCAATCAACGATTTGACAAGCCCGAAGATGTTGGCACATCTGTTAAAGTATGACTCATCTCAGGGTAGATACGAGCATGCTGACGAGGTATCTGCAACAGAGGATTCCATCATCGTATGCGGCAAGGAGATCAAAATCTATGCATTCCCGGATGCAAACAACTGCCCATGGGGTGACCTGAAGGTAGACGTTGTATTAGAGTGCTCCGGCTTCTATACATCTAAGGACAAGGCTCAGGCTCATATCAACGCAGGCGCTAGAAAAGTTGTTATCTCTGCTCCGGCTGGTAATGACCTTCCTACTATCGTATACAACACCAACCACAATACATTAAAGGCTTCTGATACCATCATCTCCGCAGCTTCCTGTACAACAAACTGCCTGGCACCGATGGCGGACGCTCTGAACAAGTACGCACCGATCCAGTCCGGTATCATGGTAACCATCCATGCTTACACAGGCGATCAGATGACTCTTGACGGCCCGCAGAGAAAGGGTGACTTAAGAAGATCCCGTGCGGCTGCAGTGAACATTGTTCCGAACAGCACAGGCGCTGCAAAGGCAATCGGTCTGGTTATTCCGGAACTGAACGGCAAGCTGATCGGTTCTGCACAGCGTGTACCGACCCCGACAGGTTCTACCACGATCTTAACAGCAGTTGTTAATAAGGCAGACGTTACCGTTGAGGGTATCAACGCAGCTATGAAGGCAGCAGCGAACGAGTCCTTCGGTTATAACGAGGACGAGATCGTATCTTCCGATATCGTAGGAATGAGATTCGGTTCTCTGTTCGACGCTACGCAGACTATGGTAAGCAAGATCTCTGACGATCAGTATGAGGTTCAGGTTGTTTCATGGTATGACAACGAGAACTCCTACACATCTCAGATGGTACGCACAATTAAGTACTTCAGCGAGCTTGCTTAATTGGGTGCAGATTGACGTGGTGTGAATGCAAGCTCGCTCGAGTTTAGCATAATTCGCTTGAACTTTGTATAATGACTGCACGGATGACTACTTTTTTAAGCGACAGGCATCCAGAGTGCAGATAAGACTCAGAAAGGGGTCCGGTCTTTTGAGGACCGGACCTTCTTTCGTTTAAAAATAAAAAGGGGGACATAACGAATGTCATTAAACAAGAAATCCGTTGATGATATCAACACAAAGGGAAAAAGAGTACTCGTAAGATGCGATTTTAACGTACCGCTTAAGGACGGCGTGATTACAGACGAGACACGTATCGTAGCGGCGCTTCCGACGATCCAGAAGTTAATGAAGGACGGCGGCAAGGTAATCCTCTGCTCCCATCTCGGCAAGGTAAAGAACGGACCGAACGAGGGAGAGTCTTTAGCTCCGGTTGCAAAGAGACTTTCCGAGAAGCTTGGCAAGGAAGTTGTATTCGTATCTGATTACAACGTAACAGGCGAGGCCGCAACAAAGGCTGTTGAGGCAATGAACGAGGGTGATGTTGTTCTTCTTCAGAATACACGTTTCCGCGGTGCGGAGGAGACAAAGAACGGCGAGGAGTTCAGCAAAGAGCTTGCTGATCTTGCAGATATCTATGTATGCGACGCTTTTGGTTCTTCCCACAGAGCGCATGCTTCCGTAGCAGGCGTTACCAAGTTTATCAGCGCTAAGGGCGGCGAGAATGTAGTCGGTTACTTAATGCAGAAGGAAATCGATTTCCTTGGCAATGCCGTTGAGAATCCGGTAAGACCGTTCGTTGCAATTCTTGGCGGTGCGAAGGTTGCAGACAAGTTAAACGTTATCTCCAATTTACTTGAGAAATGCGATACCTTAATCATCGGCGGCGGTATGGCTTACACCTTCTTAAAGGCACAGGGCTATGAGATCGGTAAGTCCTTAGTAGACGACACCAAGCTTGATTACTGCAAGGAGATGATGGCAAAGGCAGAGAAGCTCGGAAAGAAGCTTTTACTTCCGGTAGACTCTGTTACCATCGCTGATTTCCCGAACCCGATCGACGCTCCGGTGGAAGTTGAAGTATATGATGTAAGCGATATGCCGGCTGACAGAGAGGGCTGTGATATCGGACCTAAGACAGCAGAGATGTATGCTGATGCAGTGAAGTCTGCAAAGACCGTTGTATGGAACGGACCGATGGGTGTATTCGAGAACCCGACACTTGCAGCAGGTACGATCGCAGTTGCAAAGGCATTGGCTGAGACAGATGCTACCACGATCATTGGTGGCGGTGATTCCGCAGCAGCAGTAAACCAGCTTGGATTTGGTGACAAGATGAGCCACATTTCCACAGGCGGCGGAGCTTCCTTAGAGTTCTTAGAGGGGAAGGAACTGCCGGGCGTTGTTGCCGCAGACGATAAGTAAAAACAGCCAAGGCATAGGGCGCGGCAACAACGCCTTAGTTGCTTGCCGCAGACGATAAGTAAGAATATAAAGGGAAGGAATTATAATCATGTCAAGAAAGAAAATCGTAGCCGGCAACTGGAAGATGAACATGACTCCGAGCCAGGCAGTAAAGTTAGTAGAAGAGCTAAAGCCGCTTGTAGCAAGCGATGAGGTAGAGGTTGTCTACTGTGTTCCCGCAATCGACATTGTTCCGGTTGTAGAGGCAGTAAAGGGAACCAATGTTGTAGTTGGTGCAGAGAATATGTACTACGAGGAGAAGGGTGCATACACCGGAGAGATTTCTCCTGAGATGCTCGTAGACGCAGGCGTTAAGTACGTTATCATCGGTCATTCCGAGAGACGCGATTACTTCAAAGAGTGCGACTGCATGCTCAACAAGAAGGTAAAGAAGGCATTTGAGCATGGTCTCGTTCCGATTCTTTGCTGCGGCGAGTCCTTAGAGCAGAGAGAGATGGGTGTAACGCTTGATTGGATTCGTTTCCAGATCAAGTCCGACTTAAAGGATATCACGGCAGAGCAGGTTGCTTCCATGGTAATCGCTTACGAGCCGATCTGGGCAATCGGAACAGGCAAGACCGCTACCACAGAGCAGGCACAGGAAGTCTGCAAGGCAATCCGCGAGTGCATCGCTGAGGTATATGGCACAGATACCGCCGAGAAGGTTCGTATCCAGTACGGTGGCTCTGTAAACGCAGGCAATGCGGCAGAGTTATTCGCACAGCCGGATATCGACGGCGGACTTGTCGGCGGAGCTTCCTTAAAGGCGGACTTTGGCAAGATCGTAAACTACAAATAAGAATTCAGATGTCTATCATTGGCAGATAAGATAACCTGAAACATTATAAAAGACTATTCGACCGGTAAAATTATCGGATGGAATAGTCTTTTATTTGGTTTGACATTTACGATTGATATTTTTGAAGTAAGAGATGATATTTTGTAGCAGAGAGGAGAAATGATGTTCTGGAATGCGAAAAACGGACGTGTCAGCATCGGAGATACCGATATGGATTATATCTCTTTTGGAAAGGGGGAGGATATCCTCATTATGATTCCCGGATTGGGAGACGGCTTGACCACGGTGAAGGGAATGGCAGTACCGATGGCTTTGACCTATCGGATGTATGCCGGGAATTATAAGGTATATATGTTCAGCAGAAAAAATGATCTGAGTGCAGGCTATTCCACAAGGGATATGGCGGCAGATCAAGCCAGAGCTATGAGAATACTTGGTATTTCCAAGGCTAAGGTCTTAGGAATTTCACAGGGAGGAATGATTGCGCAGTACCTTGCCATAGATTACCCTGAGTTAGTAGAAAAACTGGTGTTGGCAGTTACGTCGCCGCGGCAGAACGGGACGATACGCGCGGCCGCCGGAAACTGGATGAAACTGGCAGAGCAGGGAGATTATAAGGGATTGATGATTGATACGGCGGAAAAGTCTTATTCTATGAATTACCTCAAAAAATATCGCAGGCTTTATCCTTTTCTTGGAAAAATAGGAAAGCCGAAGAATTTCAAACGTTTTCTCATACAGGCGGCATCCTGTATGGAACATGATGCATATGCCGAATTGGAGCGTATCATATGCCCTACACTGATAATCGGAGGCGGCGCTGATGAAATCGTCGGTCAGACTTCCTCTCATGAATTGGCGGACAAAATCAAAAACAGCGAATTGTTTGTGTATGAAGGTCTTGGACATGCGTTATATGAAGAGGCAGGAGATTTTAACGACAGGGTCTGCGCTTTTTTAGCAGAATAATGGGCAATTTTTATTAAGACGGGTCAACATGCGGTATGGTATAATCAATCAAAATTGTAAAGGAGCGGTCTGATATGGGCGGTACAGCAGTTACGAAAAGAGTTTTATCATATATAGAGAAGCATTTGGGGGAAGACCTGTCGCTTGAAAAAATTGCGGAAGCGTTAAATTATTCAAAGTTTTATATAGCTAGGACTTTCAAGGAAAATACAGGATATACTCTATACAAATATGTCAGGAACAGAAGACTTGAGGAAGCGGCAAAGAAGCTCGCCGAAACAACGCAGCCCATTGTTGAGATAGCGTTTGAGGCGGGATACGGTTCACAGCAGGCGTTTACGGCGGCGTTTCGGTATGTGTATCTATGTACACCGCAGGAGTATCGCAGAATCGGAAGAATTATACCGAAACAAAATGCAATTCGCAGGAATATGAGCAAAATGGTTACATCTGTTTCCTGCGTATGTAAAGGAGGTCGGATGGCGGCATGAGTTTCATACCTTATGTGATTGAGCAGAACAGCAGGGGAGAAAGAAGCTATGATATTTATTCCAGGCTTCTCTCGGATCGGATTATATTTCTAGGAGAAGAAGTCACGGATCAGTCTGCGAGCGTGACGGTTGCACAAATGCTCTTTCTGGAGGCGCAGGACCCCAAGAAGGATATCTGTCTTTATATCAATAGTCCGGGAGGCTCCATATCGGCAGGCTTTGCGATTTATGATACCATGTCGTACATCAAGTGCGATGTTTCTACGATATGCATAGGAATGGCTGCCAGTTTTGGTGCGTTCCTGCTGGCAGGCGGGACGAAAGGAAAGCGCATGGCTCTTCCGAATGCAGAAATCATGATACATCAGCCGGCAATCCACGGAAACGGCATCCAGGGACAGGCGACCGACATCTGTCTTGTGTCTGAACATATTCAGAAAAGCAAAGAGAGATTAAATCGGATATTAGCTGAAAACACAGGCAAAACGATTGAAGAAATTGAGGAGGCGACGGAAAGAGATCACTATCTGTCTGCGCAGGAGGCGCTTGATTTCGGACTGATTGATAGAATTATTTCCAAAAACGGATAAAAAACGGTTGAATTTCGGATATTCTCGATTGACGTTTTCCTTTTCTAAGACTATACTGTAATCAGAAACAGGGTGTATGTCATGATTGGGAGGGGTTTTTATGACGATTGAGGAGATGAGGCGCAGGAAGCAGGAGCGTGGATATACCTATGCACAGATGGCTGAGTTATCAGGCGTACCGCTTGGAACGATCCAGAAGATTTTTTCCGGGGAGACGGTAAGTCCGCGCTATGACACGCTGCAGGCGTTAGAGCGGCTGTTTACAGATGTATCTATGGTGTATGAGGGGAGTGCATATCGTGTAGATACCGGGCATTATCAGGGCGGCTATACGATCGAGGACTACCGGGCGCTGCCGGAGGACCAGCGTGTGGAGCTGATTGACGGGTTCTTCTATGACATGGCGTCTCCGACGTTTCTGCATCAGAGGATCAGCGGTGAGATTCACCGGCAGATCGCGAATTTTATTATGGACAGAGGCGGCGACTGTCAGCCGCTTATTGCGTCGATTGATATTCAGCTTGATTGTGATGAGAGGACGATGGTTCAGCCGGATGTGGCGGTCTTGTGCGGGAAGGATAAGGCGAAGCGCTGGGGCGTCTACGGCGCGCCTGATTTTGTGCTGGAAGTGATTTCTCCGTCTACAAGGCGCAAGGATTGTACGAAGAAGCTGATGAAGTATATGGATGCGGGTGTCAGGGAGTACTGGATTTTAGACCCGTATCAGCAGAAGCTGATTGTGTACTTTTTTGAGAGCGAGGTCTGTCCTGCGATTTACGGGCTGGATAAGCCGGTTCCGGTCGGGATTTATGACGGAGAGCTTATGATTTCATTTTCACACATTGCGGAGTGGATCGCAGACGAGGAGGACTAAGAGAGACATGTTAACGGCGGTGCGGCTGTGTGATCCTTGAGAAAGAAGAGTCAGTTGACCGGGTACAAAAAATGGGATATAATGAGCGCAAGCGAGTCAACGTGTTTACACGATTGAGGAGCGGCGAATGCTGATCGTGTGCCGCTTTTGCACACGATATAATGCTATCGGTAGAAACGCAATTTCTTAGAGTTTACGGCGGAGAAGATTTATGTCCAAAAGGTGCAGGAGGATAAAATACGCACTTGTAGTAATGGCATATACTGTTCTTTTGTGCGGTGCGGGCTATGATGAATGTTTCTCGGCGCCCCGCGCGGACGCCGGGGAGCGACGGGCAGCTATGCAGGTGACGGCGGACAGTGTGCAGATTGCAGTGCAGACAGCCGCACAGATGGCGGCGGACAGTATGCAGATTGCAGTGCAGACAGCCGCACAGATGGCGGCGGACGGTATGCAGATTGCAGCGCAGACATCGGGAATGACGGACTTGACAGACGCGTTTTCTGTGATATTACAAGGTGCGACAAAGGAGTTTATCGCGGGCTATGCGGTAGACGAGTCGTTTTTGATGTGGCTCGACACCCGGTTTGGGGATGAGGTCGTCATGGCGCTTGCAGATGATGTGAGCGAGGGCAGGCTGGACCCGCAGATCTGGTATGAGAAGACCGGCAGCTCGATTCATGTGCTCTGGCTTATGTATTGCAGGGACAGCGGGTTTCAGGAATACCGGCTTGCAAATGTATACTGGAAGGAAGCGGCAGACCCCTCGCAGATTGTTCTGGGCTTTACCGGGGATTTCAATTTTGCGGATGACTGGTGTACGATGGAGTATCTCAAGCGGCAGTCCGGCGGAATCTATGACTGCTTTTCGGAGGATTTGCTGGAAGAAATGCGTGGTGTGGATGTTATGCTCCTGAACAATGAGTTCACCTATGCGAAGGAGGGCACGGTCGAACCGCTGTCCGGGAAAGCCTATACTTTCCGCGCAGACCCGATGACGGTTCCGCTTCTTGAAGCATTTGGAACGGACGCGGTGACATTGGCGAACAACCATGTCTACGATTACGGGAAAGAAGGGCTGCTCGATACCATGCGCTATCTGAGGGAGGCGGATGTGCCTTATCTCGGAGCGGGCGAGGACATCGAGGAGGCGTCGAAGATCCTTTACTATGTGGTGAACGGCAGGAAGATTGCGATTGTCTCGGCGACGCAGATCGAGCGCGTCACGAAGTATACAAAGGAAGCGACGGAGACGGAGCCGGGTGTTTTAAAGACGCTGGATCCGAAATATTTTCTACAGTTGATCCGCAAGGCGGATGTGAACAGCGATTATGTGATCGCCGTGGTGCACTGGGGCACGGAGGGTAGCCTGACGCCGGAGCATTCGCAGCGCGTTCTGGCGCAGAAATATGCGGATGCGGGCGCAGACGCAGTGATCGGCGGTCACCCGCACAGGCTTCAGGGCGCGGCGTTTGTGGACGGCGTTCCGGTCGCGTACAGTCTGGGAAATTTCTGGTTCTCGGACGGGACATTGTATACGACGCTGGCGAAGGTCGTCATAGACAGTGACGGAAGCCTGACGCTTCGTTACATGCCCTGCGAACAGAGAAACCTAGTTACGGGTATTCTTACAGAGCAGGAAGATGTAGATGGATTTTATCATTACCTTGCAGCAATATCTACAGATGTCGGAATGGATGCGCAGGGAAATGTTTATGATAAAATGGCGGCGGATTACCCCGCAGAGCAGATTGTGTACGATTCTGACACAAGCACGACTGAGGTTCGGGGCGCAGTCGATAACGAAGGAAATGCCATCGATATCGTTGGCAACCGAAAATAAAGAAGAGAGGGAAGAAAAATGAGTAAAAAACCTACAGTATTAATGATTTTAGATGGATTCGGACTGAATGATAAGACAGAGGGCAATGCGGTCGCGAAGGCGAATACGCCGAATATTGACGCGCTGATGAAGGATTGTCCGTATGTGAAAGGATATGCGAGCGGACTTGCCGTGGGACTTCCGGACGGACAGATGGGCAATTCCGAAGTCGGGCACCTCAATATGGGTGCGGGAAGAATCGTGTACCAGGAGCTTACCAGAATCACAAAGGAGATCGAGGACGGCGATTTCTTCGCAAACGAAGCGCTTCTTTCGGGTATTGAGAATGTAAAGAAGAACAATTCCAGCCTGCATCTTTACGGTCTGCTTTCGGACGGCGGCGTGCACAGCCACATTACGCATCTTTATGGTCTGCTTGAGCTTGCCAAGAGACAGGGGATCGAGAAGGTATATGTACACTGTTTCTTAGACGGACGTGACACGGCTCCGACCTCCGGCAAGGGCTTTGTTGAGGCACTTGAGGCGAAGATGGCAGAGATCGGCGTAGGAAAGATCGCGTCGATTTCGGGGCGCTACTATGCGATGGACCGTGATAACCGTTGGGATCGCGTACAGAAGGCATACGATGTGCTGACAAAGGGCGAGGGAGAGCATGCCAGAAGTGCAGTGGAAGCGATGGAAGCTTCCTACGCAAAGGATGTCACGGACGAGTTCTTCGTACCGACGGCGATTACAGAGAACGGCGCGCCGATTGCGACGATTCAGGATAATGATACCGTGATTTTCTTCAACTTCCGTCCGGACCGTGCCAGAGAGATTACCAGAACGTTCTGCGCGGATGAGTTCGACGGATTTGACAGGGGCGCAAGAAAGAATGTGACTTATATCTGCTTTACCGAGTACGACGTGACGATCCCGAACAAGGAAGTTGCGTTCAAGAAGGTAGAGCTTAAGAATACGTTCGGGGAGTACCTTGCGGCACACGGCAAGACGCAGGCGAGAATCGCGGAGACGGAGAAATATGCGCATGTAACGTTTTTCTTCAACGGCGGAGTGGAAGAGCCGAACGTAGGCGAGGATCGTATTCTTGTGAAGTCCCCGAAGGTTGCGACCTATGATTTGCAGCCAGAGATGAGCGCGCCGGAGGTATGCGATAAGCTTTGTGATGCAATCCGTTCACAGAAGTACGACGTCATCATTATCAACTTCGCGAACCCGGATATGGTCGGACATACCGGAATCCTCGAGGCGGCGGTGAAGGCAGTGGAGACTGTGGATACCTGTGTAGGAAAAGCAGTCGCGGCGCTCAAGGAGGTGGACGGACAGATGTTCCTCTGCGCAGATCACGGTAATGCAGAGCAGCTTGTGGATTATGAGACGGGCGCGCCGTTCACAGCGCATACCACGAATCCGGTGCCGTTCATTCTGATCAACGCAGATCCGGCATATACGCTGCGTGAGAACGGATGCCTTGCAGACATTATCCCGACGATGATCGAGCTGATGGGTATGGAGCAGCCGGCAGAGATGACAGGAAAATCACTTTTGATTAAGAAATAAAGAAAAAACGAGAAGCCGTTCCGGGGGAGGAACGGCTTCTCTCATGTTAGGACTCAGAAAACGGGGGAAACCGTTTTCTGGGAAATCTGCCCGTCGGCAGATAAAGAGGAGTTATATGAAATAAGATAATTGCAAAAATAGTGCTTTTGTCCTATCTCCGTGATTTATTATACATCTAGTACTAAAGTACGTCAAGAGATAATTTTTTTGTATTAAGAAAATTTTGAAATCGAATTAGAGAGTGTAAATAGATTTATAAGATATACTCATAAATCGATGAAAGTGTACAAAAATTCTAATAAAAAGACTTTTTTTTTCTATAGGGCGAAAAGGCGCAGGAAGCGGTAAAATCATTGACTTTCCGAAAGCCGCTGTATTATAATTTTGAGGTACAGTGCAGAATTGTCTGCGGAAGTCAATGAAGCTGTAAATCAGACTGTTGTTCGCGTAACGAGCGGCAGGAAAATTAAGAAAGGTGCGCCGTGTGCCGCCGGAAAAGAGGATAAAATGCAGGAATATAAGCCAGTCAAAGAAGGAAAAGTTCGTGAGGTCTATGATAACGGAGACAGTCTTATCATCGTTGCGACAGACAGAATTTCAGCTTTTGATCACATCTTAAAGAACAAGATTACGAAAAAGGGTGCGATTCTTACCCAGATGTCAAAGTTCTGGTTTGATTTTACCAAAGATATCGTACCAAATCATATGATTTCCGTGGACGTTAAGGATATGCCGGAATTTTTCCGGAACGAGAGATTTGACGGAAACAGCATGATGTGCAGGAAGCTCGAAATGCTTCCGATCGAGTGTATCGTGCGCGGTTATATTACAGGAAGCGGTTGGGCGAGCTATCAGGAGAACGGCACGGTCTGCGGCATAAAGCTGCCGGAGGGTCTGGTCGAGTCCGACAAGCTGCCGGAGCCGATCTACACACCGAGTACCAAGGCGGAGATCGGTCTGCATGACGAGAATATTTCCTATGAGGAGAGCGTTAAGGTGCTTGAGAAGATTTACCCGGGCAAGGGTGCGGACTATGCGGCGCAGATTCGTGACAAGACGATCGCGCTTTACAGGAAATGTGCGGACTATGCGCTTGGCAAGGGAATTATCATTGCGGACACGAAGTTCGAGTTCGGTCTTGACGAGGACGGAAATGTCGTACTCGGGGATGAGATGCTTACGCCGGACAGCTCGAGATTCTGGCCGTTGGAGAGCTATGAGGCAGGCAAGTCGCAGCCGTCCTTCGACAAACAGTTCGTCAGAGACTGGTTGAAGGCAAACCCGGACAACGATCTTTTACTCCCGGACGAGGTGGTAGAGAAGACGGTCGACAAGTATAAGGAAGCATTCGAGTTACTCACCGGAAAGGCATTTGAGGCTTAAACCGAATAACAAGCAGATTTGCATAGATGAGGAAATCAATGAACGAAGAAAATATCACAAGAATGGAAGCGGCGGATGAACTTCACGAGGAGTGCGGCGTCTTTGGAATGTATGATTTTGACGGCGGGGATGTAGCTTCCACGATTTATTATGGATTGTTCGCTCTCCAGCACAGAGGGCAGGAGAGCTGCGGTATCGCTGTCAGCGAGACGAACGGACCGAAGGGAAAGGTTACTTCCTACAAGGGGATGGGACTGGTCAACGAGGTTTTCGCGCAGGAGAATCTGGAAACGCTGCGCGGCGATATCGGTGTGGGACATGTACGCTATTCGACGGCGGGCGCGTCCACCAGAGAGAATGCGCAGCCGCTTGTACTGAATTATGTAAAAGGTACGCTGGCGCTGGCGCACAACGGGAATCTGATCAATGCGACCGAGCTTCGCAAGGATTTGGAGTACACCGGAGCCATTTTCCAGACGACCATTGACTCGGAAGTTATCGCGTATCATATCGCGCGTGAGCGTTTGAAATCAAAGACGGTAGAGGAAGCGGTGGGACGTGCCTGCCGCAAGATCAAGGGTGCGTACTCACTTGTAGTTATGAGTCCCCGCAAATTGATTGGGGCGCGCGACCCCTACGGTTTTAAGCCGTTGTGCATCGGAAAGCGCGACAATGCGTATATCCTTGCATCGGAGACTTGCGCCCTGGACACGATCGGCGCGGAGTATGTGCGGGATGTACTGCCGGGAGAGACGGTCACGATCACGCCTGAGAACGGTATCGTATCCGATTTGTCGCGTGCGCTGCCGAAAGAGCAGGAAGCGCGGTGCATTTTTGAGTACATTTATTTTGCAAGACCGGACAGCCATATGGACGGAGTGAGTGTCTATGCATCCAGAATCAAGGCGGGACGCTTCCTCGCAATGGATTCGCCGGTGGACGCCGATCTCGTCGTGGGCGTGCCGGAGTCGGGAAATGCAGCGGCGCTCGGCTATTCGCTGCAGTCCGGGATCCCGTACGGAACGGCTTTTGTCAAGAACAGCTATGTCGGACGCACGTTTATCAAGCCGAAGCAGAGCAGCCGCGAGTCCAGCGTCCGGGTGAAGCTAAATGTTTTAAAGGAAGCCGTGGACGGCAAACGCATCATCATGATCGATGATTCGATTGTCCGCGGGACGACCTCGGATCGTATTGTGAAGATGCTGCGCGACGCAGGCGCGACGGAGGTGCATGTGCGCATCAGTTCTCCGCCTTTTCTGTGGCCGTGCTATTTCGGAACGGATATCCCGGAGCGGGAGCAGTTGATCGCCTACAACCGTACGATAGAGGATATCCGTGATATCATCGGGGCGGATTCGCTCGGATATCTTGGTATTGAACGTCTCGGAGAGATGGTCGACGGGCTTCCAATCTGTAAGGGCTGTTTTAATGGGGAATATCCGATGAAACCGCCGACAGAGGATATCAGGGGAGATTATGAACGCTAACACGGCAAGGAGTAGTACTAAGGCATGAAAGTACCATGCCAAGTACTACTAGACCTTGCCAGGAAGAACGCAAAGGCGGCGTTCTTCCGCGAATGGGCGAAGCATAAGCGCGTTCATGCTGCATGAGAAAGCACTTATGTGAGGAAATTTAAGGGTGCAACGAACAGCGAGCAGATGGAATCTGCGAGCCCGTGAGGGGCACGCGGTCTGCGGAGCAGATATATTTTTAGGAGGAAAAGATGGGTACAGACAGATATACAAGTCCGTTATCGGAGCGTTACGCGAGCAAGGAGATGCAGTACATTTTTTCACAGGATATGAAGTTCTCGACGTGGAGAAAGCTGTGGATCGCGCTTGCGGAGACGGAGATGGAGTTAGGGCTTTCCGAGAACGGGAAGCCTGTCATTACGCAGGAACAGATCGACGAGATGAAGGAGCATATCACCGATATCAATTACGATGTGGCAAAGGAGCGCGAGAAGCTGGTGCGTCACGACGTTATGAGCCATGTCTACGCATACGGACAGCAGTGTCCGAAGGCAGCGGGCATTATCCACCTCGGCGCGACCTCCTGCTATGTCGGCGATAACACGGATATCATCATTATGAATGAGGCGCTGAAGCTGGTACATAAGAAGCTTGTAAATGTGATTGCAGAACTTGCGAAGTTTGCAGATACCTACAAGAATCTGCCGACGCTGGCGTTTACGCATTTCCAGCCGGCGCAGCCGACAACTGTCGGAAAACGTGCGACACTCTGGACACAGGAATTTCTGATGGATTTAGAGGATCTCGAGTATGTGATGAGCACTTTAAAGCTGCTCGGCTCGAAGGGAACGACGGGAACGCAGGCAAGCTTTCTGGAGTTATTCAACGGAGATCAGGAAACGATCGACAAGATCGACCCGATGATTGCGGCAAAGATGGGCTTTAAGGAGTGTTATGCGGTATCCGGTCAGACCTATTCGAGAAAGGTCGATACCAGAGTGGCGAATATCCTTGCAGGCATTGCGGCAAGCGCGCACAAGATGTCAAATGATATCCGTCTGCTGCAGCATTTAAAGGAAGTGGAGGAGCCGTTCGAGAAGAATCAGATCGGGTCGTCCGCGATGGCGTACAAACGTAACCCGATGCGCTCCGAGCGTATAGCGTCTCTTTCCCGCTATGTGATGATCGACGCCTTAAACCCGGCGATCACCTCGGCGACACAGTGGTTTGAGCGCACACTTGACGATTCCGCGAATAAGCGTATCTCGATTGCCGAGGGATTCCTTGCAATCGACGGAATCCTCGATCTGTGCTTAAATGTCGTGGACGGACTGGTAGTATACGACAAGGTCATCACAAAGCATCTGATGGCAGAGCTTCCGTTCATGGCAACGGAGAATATCATGATGGATGCGGTAAAGAACGGTGGAAACCGTCAGGAGCTGCACGAGAAGATCCGTACGCTGTCCATGCAGGCAGGAAAGACGGTCAAGGAGGAGGGCAGGGACAACAACCTGCTGGAACTGATCGCGCAGGATGCAGAATTTAACCTGACATTAGAGGAGCTTGAGGCGACGATGGAGCCGTCGAAGTATGTAGGGCGTGCGCCGATTCAGGTTGAGAAGTTCCTCGCTGATGTGGTAAATCCGGTATTGGAGAAGAATAAAGCGGAGCTTGGCGTGAAAGCGGAGATCAACGTATAAAGTAAACGGAAAAAGCCATGTGCTGACATGTTTGTCGGCACATGGCTTTTTTGCGGAATTATTCAGATAAAACGCAGGTATAAACGCGCCGTGCAAGCAAGACAGTCCCCACAGAAAACACTGCAATAGCAAGCTCTGTGACAGCCAGCGGCAGAGAACCGAACTGATAGAATGCTGCAAAGAGATCTATCGCTGTGTGCAACAGTATTGCAAGAGAGAATAAATAAAATTTACCCTTAACTTTTACAGATGCAAATACGAGCACTGACATGGAAATATGGAAAATCAGGGTAAAAAAGCGTTCCCAGATGCTCCAGAGAAACATGCCGGGACCTGCGGTCGTAAGCGTGACGACGACGGATTCATAGACCGCAGCCTGGTCTGCCGGAAGCCCGTTTGTGAGCAAATCGATCGTTCCGTTGTTGATGGCAAAGGCAAGCATCAGGTTTGAAAGCATTCCAAAGCCAATCAAAAGCACGCATTCGATGCCGCCGTGTCCGATGCCGTAGGAAATGGCATCTTTCCGTGCCGAATGCTTCTTCAAGAAAAAGCGCATGGTAACGTACCTGCCGCATTCCTCGAAAACGCCCGCTAAGAGCGCGCCCATGAGACTATATGCCCAGCTATGGGATAAAATGTAGCCGGAGACGGCATTCTTATCGGCGAAGAGAAAGTATTTTGGAATACTTTCCAGTACCAGCGCCGCGATAATAAAGGTCAGCGCGCCCGCCAGCGCCGGAAGCAGACTGCATTTCTTTTTGACTTTCCATATGATCAGCAGAATGACCGGTCCAAACAGGGTGACGATCATGGAAAGGATCATTCCTGCGATGGCGGAAGCGGATACAAATTCAGTCGTTGTGTTCATACGAAACTCCTTTTTATAAATATTAATTCTAGTTTAAAATTTTGACAGCAGTCCCGTAAGCGACTACTTCCGCGGCGCTCTGCATCATAGAGGACGACGCGAAACGGATGTTTAAGACAGCGTCCGCGCCAAGGGATTCGGCCTCGTCAACCATGCGCTTTATGGCAAGCTGTCTTGCTTCATTTAACATTTCGGTGTAATCTTTGATTTCACCGCCGACGAGCGTTTTCATGCCCGCCATAAAATCTTTTCCGAAATTCTTGGACTGCACGATCGTGCCTTTTACGATACCGAGAGCCTCGATTTCTTTTCCGGGAATGTAATCAATATTTAGTAGCTTCATTTTCTTCTCCTCCTTCTATTTCGTGGAAGCGTTCCCGCAGTGCAGCGAGCACGCCAATGATAATGGCAGCCGGAATCAGCATGATGATAAGCCAGAGGGCGAGCGGGAGCGGATCGGTAAGCTCTGCCCAGACGAGCAGCCACATCAACGCAAGCATGAATAGAATCATGACGACCGCAGCGATCAGCGGTCCGTACTTCTTTTTCCGTCTATCTGTTTTTCCGATGTCCATAAAGCGTATTCCTCCTTCCTCGAGCATCTGCATTTTTGACAGATAATCCGGGGCATCCAGTGTATAGAGACTTTCTTCCGTTCTGGACAACTCGTCACACATTTCTTGAATCAGGTTTAAATTTTTTATCTCATGGTTCAGATAAATCTTGTGGCGATCCATACAGTCACGCAGTGACAGACAATTCGTCTGGAGCTTTCGGATTTCTTCGATGGGGACGGAAAGCTTTCTTAAAAGCTTGATCTTAAAAAGAATCGCTACATCCTCCTCGGAATATTCCCGGTAACCGTTGTCGCGGTTACGGGAGGGAGAGAGAAGTCCCTGTTCCTCGTAGAAACGGATATTCTTTTTGCTAATGCCGACCGTCTGCTCAACCTGATTGATTCGCATGGTGTCATCCTTTCCGGCGAAAGAGCCATTACCTGTGAGCCGTCCAGTGTATCGGATGCTCTATAATTGGAATTTACACCTTCCACCAGATGGAAGGTCAAGAGAAATTGCAAAAAAAGTGAAAAAAGGATGGGGAATATGAAAATCCCCATCCGATGAAACGAAAATCAGCGGTAATCGCCCATGTAGAAGAGCGCGACGACACCGGGGCCGGTATGTGCGCCGATGGTTGGCCCGACATAGTTGATTAAGAAACTGTCATAGCCGAACTGCTCCTTGATCCGGTTGGCTACGAACTGTGCGTCCTCGATACAGTCGCCGTGGCTGATGAATACGACGTCATTTTGATCGCGCCAGCTTCCGAGCTGCTTTTCCATGGCATCGACGAGCGCAATCAGGGATTTCTTGCGTCCGCGTACCTTGGAGAGAGGAATCAGATGTCCTTCGTTGTCTACGTGCAGGATCGGCTTTAAACTGATCATCGTTCCGACGAAGGCTGCGGTCTTAGAGACGCGTCCGCCGCGGTAGAGATGGAACAGGTCGTTCACCGTAAAATTATGCACGAGATGCAGCTTGTTCTCCTCCAGCCAGTCCGCGGTTTCTGTCAGGGTATGTCCCTGTTCCTGCATGGTGACCGCCTTGTGTACAAGAAGCCCCTCGCCGAGGGAGGCGCACAGAGAATCAATGACGATGATACGGCGGTCAGGGTACTTCTCCTGAAGTTCTGACGCAGCTATTCTCGCGCTGTTGTAGCTTCCGCTGAGTCCTGAGGAAAATGCAATGTGCAGGATGTCCGCATTCTGTTCGGTCAAAAGCTTCTCGAACAGGGCGGCAGCTTCCGAAGGATTTGCCTGTGAGGTAGTGGGAAGGGAGCCCTCCCGCATGCAGTCGTAGAAATCTTTTACAGGGAGCGGATTTTCCCAGGTGTACGTCGAGTCGTTGATCGTGTATGAAAGAGAGAGCATGCCGATATGATGCTCGTTTACATAGTCTGCCGGTAAATCGGAAGTGGTATCCGTTGTAATAATAAAATTGTTCATAAGACCTCCTGTTAAAACACATTCATAAAGTCATTATAATAGAACGGCGGCAAAAAGAAAAGTTAAAGCGTCTATTTTGTAAAAAAAGCATAAAATATAAAAAGGGTATTTACAACCGTAAAAAACGGTAGTATGATATGAGCATCTTTTATCAAATACGTTGGATTATCAATCCACATTTCTAGGAATCATAGTTTTAATCATTATGCTTTATGGAGGCAGAATCATCCATATTTCCTATTTTTCAGAAGCTAAAGAAGAGCTAAGGAGTTACAGGTGAAAGGGTACGAATGAATATTGTGTTTTGGGGAGAAGCGCGTCAGTGCGGTACGACAGCCAATCTGATTGCAACTGTAGGAGTGCTGTCTACAATTTGCCCGCACAGAACGTCCGGCATCGGCAGAGGGGCAGAGACGGCTATGGACAAGTATGAATTTCATTTCTATGACGGCGGTTCTGCTCTTACGGAACGCAAGCGGCGGATGCTTAGGCGGGCGGATCTTGTCGTAGTGAACTTAAGGGAGGAGACGTCGTGTCTGGAACGTTATGTCTGCATGGACTGGCATCTGGCAAGGCGGACGCTGATTCTGCTCGGCAGCTATTGCGGGGATGTGAAAGTGAGCAAGGCTTATCTTGAGAGAGTATACCGCATTCCAAAGGAGCAGGTAATTGTAATCCCTTATAACAATGAATTTCATCATGCAATGTTGAAAAATCGCGGCAGAACTTTTGTGGAACATGAGGCTGTTGCTCCGGCGAATCAGAAGAATGAGCGGTTCGTAGAAGCATTCAAAGAAACGGTGCATTTCATCTTAAGAACAGAGCGGCAGATTGCCGCAGAGAAGGAGAGGAAGGCGTATCTGGTAAAAGAGGTACAGACAACTGTAAAGAGACAAAGGAGGAAGGAACTATGGAACAGGTAATGAAACACTACGGAAACGCAATCTTGGCGATTGTAGTATTATTGGCTCTGGGGGCGATCGTGATTGCTGCACTCTCGGCGGACGGGTATGTGGCGACTGCGTTTAAGGATGCGCTGACGGGCTTTTTTAGCAGCATGAATGCCTTGGCGTCGTAGGTAGGAGGAGCACATGGGGGAAATGCTTAACTATGAGCCGACCGAGGCGCAGTTTGGGGTGTTCTGGAAATATCTTATGCAGCCCGGCGTGACGGATGTGGATTACAACGGAAAGGAATTGTGGATCACAGATTTAAAGAGAGGGCGCTATCGTGCGAAAGAACGGCTGTCCGAGCAGTTCATCAGCGCATTTACACACAATATCTCAAATTGCGTCAACAAGCAGTTCAACAATGCAAATAAAATATTGGAGGCGGATACAAGAGAACTGAGAATCAGCATTATACATGATTCGGTCGCGGCTTCGGGAATCAGTATCTGTATCCGCAAATCCCCCTGTATCGTCAGGTGCAGCATAAGGCGGCTGCTTGCGGAGGGGTACTGCCCGGAATGTGTGCTGCATCTGTTGATGAATTGCGTTCGGGCGGGCATGAATTTTGTGTTCGGCGGGGAACCGGGGGCGGGCAAGACGGAGAGTGCAAAGTTTTTTATGCAGTTCATCCCCAGGGAGGAGCGTGTCATCACGATCGAGGATTCGCTTGAAATCCACTATGCAGACATTAATCCGGGGGCAGATGCGGTAGAACTTCGTGTAGGAGCAGGCTTTACCTATACGGATGCGATCAAGGCGAGCCTCAGACAGAACCCCAAATGGCTTGTTCTCTCGGAGGCGCGTTCCGTTGAGGTGACGTCGCTTTTGGAACAGTGGAGTACGGGGGTGAGCGGATTTACGACCATTCATCTGGATGATGTGAGAAAATTGCCGGACCGCATTCAGAATATGATGAGCGATACGCGTGATGCCGAGCGGATGGAGAACCGTATCTACCGCTATGTGAATGTCGGTATTCTGATCCGGTGCCTAAAGCTTGCGGACGGAAGATTGAAGCGTTATATCGACCAGCTCTGCTTTTATAGCAGAGAGGGCAGGCAGAACCGCATTCACATGGTGATAGAAGATGGGGAACTGGCGTCAAAGGAACTGCCGCCTGAAATTGCCAAGCGGCTTGCACAGGCGGGGATTGCAGATCCATTTTGCTGTGTGGATTGGGAGAAATATATAAGAGAGGGGAAATAGATGGCAGAGAAGAAGAGACTTTTGGGGAATTTCAAATTGCTGCATCCAAAGAATCTGGAGAAGGAAGTGCATGTGTACGGTTACCATTTTTCGTGGAAATCGAATATGGTGTGGATGATCGGAGCAATGCTTGGTATCAGTGCGGTCGGGATTTTGTTTCAGCTTCGATGGCTGTACTTTATGATCGTGGCTGCAGCGGTGGTGCTTGTGGTTCCGGTTCTGGTGTTGGACATGTATCGGAGAATGTATGAACAGAAGCGTTTTTCAGATGTCTGCGCTTATATGGAGCAGATGCTCTATGCATTTCAGAAGACGGGAAAAGTGGTAAGCGCGCTAAAGGAGACGCGGGAAGTTTTTGGGGAAGGACAGATGCGCCGCTGCATCGAGGAAGCAATTCTACATACAGAATTTGGCAGAGCGAAAAGCGAAGGAGGAATCTTAAGGGAAAGTCTGCAGATTATAGAAAACTGTTATATGTGCGGAAAACTGGGGCTGGTACATAAGCTGCTGCTTGACACGGAGGAGTACGGAGGGGAGGCGGAAGAGTCCATAGTGCTTGTGCTCGAGGATATTGAGCGTTTTCGGAAAAGAGGGTATTCTCTGCAGGCAAAGAAGAAAAGATGCCATACGGACAATATGATTTCTATCGTGGTGGCAACGTTTTTGTGTGCGGTGGCGCTGTATGTGCTGGATGCGATGAAAGATATGTTTGCGGCGGGGAGTGCCGTGGATATCTTTAAGCTTCCGGTCATTCAGGTATCTTCGACGGTATTTATCCTGCTTTTGCTTCAGATCTATGTGAAAAGCGCAAGGCGTCTGACGGACGACTGGCTTGCAGAAAAGGAGCTGCATGACCCTGCATATATCCTGCGAAGCTATGATATGATCGTATGTTACGATGTGGGGAAGGAGAAGAAGAGGGGGATGATTTTCGCGGGGATCTGGATGATTCCGGCGGCGGCGTTTCTCGTTATAGGAAAAAGAATTCCCGGAATGGCGTGCCTGCTTGCGTCAGCGTTCTTTCTGCTGCAGCCCGGAGCGTCGTATCGTTTAGCGAACCGTGATGTCACGGCGGAACTGTATCAGGCGCTGCCGCAGTGGTTATTCGAGATGCTTTTGCTGCTGCAGAACAACAATGTACAGGTCGCGCTTGCAAAGTCCGCAGAGGGGGCGCATGCTGTGCTGACGAGAGAACTTGTCATGCTTCAGGAGCGGATTGCGGAAAGACCGGACAGCCTGAAATCTTACGTTGATTTCTGCGGCAAATTTGATTTGCCGGAGATGACAAGCTGTATGAAGATGCTGCACGCGTTTTCGGAAAGCGGTACAGGAAATATCCGTGTGCAGATGAATCATTTGCTGGAACGCGTCGTGGAGATGCAGGAGAGCGCGGATGAAATGCAAAATGACAGCATTGCGTTTCGGATGAAGCTGATATTTTCTTATCCGGTCGCGGCGGCAACGGTAAAGCTGTTGATCGATCTTTCCGTGGGAATGATCGTTATGATGCAGATATTAGGAAATATGGGAGGAATGTAGGTGAAGTATATTGTCGAGGCATTTGGGGTCATGGTGGTATTGGTGTGCAGTCTCTTTTTGTGCGTTGGAGTGATCGGGGTAAGCGCGGACGTCGCCGCGGCAAGGGAATATAAGGCGGATGTAATTGCGGAGATCGAGAACAGCAACTTTAATCCGAATGTGATTGCAGCATGCAGGCAGCAGGCGGCGCAGGCGGGGTATGAGCTGAATGTTTCATCCTATTATTATGATGTGCAAAGCGACAGGCGGATTGCGGAGGTGGAACTGACGTATGCCTATGAGATACCGCTGCTTAAGATCTCACAGCAGAAGGTAACGCGCGGGATCGCGAGATAGTAAGAGGAAAGAGAAAAGCAGTGCGCTTGGTGTGCAGGACCTGGTGCAAAGGAGGAGAAAAGCGGCGAATTTAAAGAGCGGGAAAGGAGGAGATGCGGTGAGCATTGAGTTTGTGATCGGGGAATTGGGAAGTACGCTGTTTGTCCTGCTTGCAGGGGCGGCGGGAATCGGTATGGCGTATGAGGTGTTAGAGTATGTGTCTGTGCTGTTGTAGAGATGAAAAGGAAAATCTGTAATTGAGGAAAGGAGGAGAACGGAATTGGAGGATATCATTGAAGTCTATGGAGGAAGCCTGCTGCAGGTATTGGGAGGCATATGTGCCATGTCGTTGTTTGCCGCCCTGTATGCGGATGGAGGCATGATTTTTTATATTGTGCAGCAGTATATGACCGGAATTTGCGGATAGGGGGAAACAGGGAAAATGGAACAGGTTATCAGACAATATGGAAAGTTTTTGTTTGAAGCAGCGGTTCTTGCGGCACTGACATGGCTCTTATTTACAGGACTTTTGGACGCGCAGGGGAACAGGGGTGTTTTGGCGATTGCGGGAGCGGGGCTTGCAGAGGAAGAGACGGTTTTGCAGCGCGAAGATATAAGGTGCTATGAGAGAGAATGTGAGAAGAGTGCGCCGACCATTTCTTATGTGGCAGACGGTATATTGTATACAGGCGATTATGCGGTAGAGGAAATTTTGTATGCTTCGGACAACATGGGAAGTCCGGTGGCTGTTCGCATAGAATCCGTAAGCAGTCCACGGGGAAGCGTGCAGACGTATACTGCCGGTATAGAGAATATTACGTTCGGCGAGCGCGGCGTTTATACATTATGCGCTTCCGCGGTGGACGCATCAAACAGGAAAGCGGTCTACAGGTTTACAATACCCGTAAACGGATGGAGGTGACAGGGTGAAGCATGCAATGATGATATTTGTCGGTGGAATGCTTGGGATTCTTACGTTGGCGGTGATACTGACAATCGGGAGCGCTATGAACAGGAGAAATGAGCTGCAGAGCAGCCTTTCCAATGCAATGGAAGAAACGGTAGGATGGATCGCAGCGGATACGGAGCACGGGGATAAAGATATGATGGCAGTGGCAGCGTGTGCCGAGGCTTTGGCATTTGCGGCGGACACGGACTCCGACATTACGGTGGAGATGTATCAGGCGGATATGCAAAAGGGGGTATTGACAATGAAAGTGCTTGAAAATTTCTGCCATCCGAACGGGAAAAAAGGTACGGCGGAGTGGCAGAGGACTGTGATTTATAATCGGAGAGAGGAAGACGGACCGGAAACATACCAGGTGCGTTTTTACCAGAACCGTGAGATGATGCTTGGGGAAGAAAACTGCTATAAGATGTGTGAGGTGCTTGGCGGAGAGCATATTATGCCGCCCGCAGAGCCAAAGGCAGAGGGGATGGTATTCGGCGGTTGGATAGACACCAATGGCTATATGGCGGATTTCTCACAGCCCATCGATCAGAATCTTGTTTACTATGCTTCGTGGGAATAGTGTGAGGAGCCGGAGGCAGTTATTCATCTGCACCCGACTCATCACGAGCAGAAGCCTCCGGCTTCTTGATATAAATTTTCTCAATCCGGTTCTTGTCCATCTGTTCGACGCGAAGCAGGACATCGTCATCCGTAATGATAATCTCATTTCTTTCGGGAAGGTGATCCAATAAACCGATCAGATAGCCGCCGATTGTATCATAATCTTCCGAGGTGAAGCTTAAACCGATTTCTTCACATAAATCTTCCAGGTTTGTAGAGCCGAGTACAATGTATTCGCGCTCGTTTAGCTGGATAATCGGATCTTCCTCATCCGTATCGTATTCGTCGCGAATTTCACCGACAATTTCTTCAAGCAGATCTTCCAACGTAATCAGCCCCGCAGTAGCGCCGTATTCATCCAGTACGACTGCAAGAGAGATGGAGGACTTGCGCATTTCCATAAAAAGTTCCGCGGTATTTTTGTGCTCGTAAGTAAAATACGGTTCGCGCATTACGGAGCGGACGGAAAAATGTTCCTTGTCTTTGTACAGCAGCAGATCCTTCATATTCAGAATACCGATGACGTTGTCGGTCGTGTCTTCGTAGACGGGAAGCCTTGTGAACTTGTCCTCCTGAAAAATCTGAATCAATTCGTCATAGGAACTGTCAATATGGGCAAATGTCATATCGATGCGCGGCACCATGACTTCTTTTGCCTGTGCGTCGCCGAAATCAAAAAGATTGTTGATCATCGTGTGCTCTTCGGATTCGATGACGCCGGATTCTTTGCTGACGTCCACGATCGTGCGGAGCTCCTCCTCTGTCATCTGCTGTGCGCCGGCGTTCGGGTCGACGCGAAGCAGCATCAGAAAGCCCAGGGAGAGTTTATTAATAATGAAGATGACCGGAGTCAGAACCTTCATTAAAAATGAGATGATGCCGGAATAAGCGAGCGATATCTTCTCAGAATGAATGGTGGCAAGCGTTTTCGGTGAGATCTCACCGAAAATCAGAATCAGAATTGTCAATATACCTGTAGCAATACCGGCACCTACACTGCCCCAGAGCTTGATGGCAAGGGAGGTAGCAATGGAAGATGCAGACAGATTAACAATATTATTCCCGATCAGAATAGCGGAAAGCATCTTGCCGGAATCGTCTGTGATTCGAAGTACGGCAGCGGCACGCTTGTCACCGTCTTCCGCCAGAGTACGCATGCGGATGCGGTTGGCTGTGGTCAAAGCAGTCTCTGCCGAAGAGAAGAATGCAGATAATAAGAGTAAGATTACTAAAAATACAATTTGAAATATGGCGCCTGAGTCCAAAAAAATTCACCTCAACTAATAATTAATAGTATTCCGGCACATAATGCAGTGCCGGAATGAAAAATGTGTAATATGAGATTCATTATATAAAGAAAACGCTTATTCGTCAATACTGTAGTTCGGAGCTTCCTTTGTGATATGAATGTCATGCGGATGACTTTCACGCAGGGCGGCAGCGGAAATCTTGACAAATTTGCTCTTTTCCTTGAGATCCTCGATGGTAGGACATCCACAGTAGCCCATACCGGAGCGGATGCCTCCGACAAGCTGGAATACCGTGTCCTCCACATTGCCCTTGTATGCGACACGTCCTTCCACACCTTCCGGCACAAGCTTCTTTGCGCCTTCCTGGAAGTAGCGGTCTTTGCTGCCGTTTTCCATAGCGGCAAGGGAACCCATACCGCGGTATACTTTGTACTTTCTTCCCTGATACAGTTCGAAGGTACCCGGAGCTTCGTCGCATCCGGCAAAGATGCTTCCCATCATGCAGACATTTGCGCCTGCGGCGAGAGCCTTGGTCATATCGCCGGAGTACTTGATGCCGCCGTCGGCGATGATCGGGATGCCGGCTTCTTTTGCAACCTTGTAGCAGTCCATGATGGCGGTAATCTGCGGAACACCGATACCGGCTACGATACGGGTGGTACAGATGGAACCAGGGCCAATGCCGACCTTGACTGCGTCAGCGCCTGCGGCAATCAGATCGCGGGTCGCTTCCCCGGTCGCGACGTTCCCGGCAATGACCTGCAAATCAGGATAAGCCGCTTTGATCTTTTTCACAGCCTCAAGGATATTTCTGGAATGACCGTGTGCAGAGTCTACAACGATGACATCAACATGGGCCTTCACGAGAGCATCGACACGCTCCATCATATTCCCGGTAATGCCGACGCCTGCGCCGCAGAGCAGACGTCCCTGTCCGTCCTTTGCGGACAGCGGGTATTTAATCTGTTTTTCAATGTCTTTGATGGTAATGAGTCCCTTTAAGTGGAAATCCTTGTCCACGATCGGAAGCTTTTCTTTTCTTGCCTTGGCGAGAATCTGCTTTGCCTCGTCGAGTGTGATCCCTTCCTGTGCGGTGATGAGACCTTCGGAGGTCATGCTTTCACTGATTTTTTTGGAATAGTCCGTCTCGAACTTTAAGTCACGGTTGGTGATGATACCGACCAGTTTGTTGTTTTCGCAGATTGGTACGCCGGAGATGCGGAATTTGCGCATTAAATCTTCTGCATCCTGTAATGTATGGCTTGGAGAAAGGAAAAATGGGTCCGTAATTACGCCATTCTCGGAACGTTTGACTTTGTCAACTTCATCGGCCTGAGCCTGAATCGACATATTTTTGTGAATGATACCGATACCACCCTGTCTTGCCATGGCGATTGCCATTCTGTGCTCTGTGACGGTATCCATTGCAGCACTCATCATAGGGATATTAAGGACAACCTTTTTGGTAAGGTGTGTCGTCAAATTAATCATGTTCGGAGTTACTTCTGAATACTGTGGAACTAAGAGCACATCATCAAAAGTAATTCCCTCACCGATAATTGTTCCCATTTTATTTTCCTCGCTTTCCTCTTATTAAATTGTATAAAAAAAGATATTAGTTTTTGTATAATAGCAAAAAAAAAAGGCTGTGTCAATGTCGTATAAGTGACGATTTATAAAAAATAAAATCTTATTAGAATAACTAATAAAACAAACAGAAAAACCTTATAGAAATGGTTATTCACAAACGCGGGGATGTGTGTTATGATGGCAGTAGGCGACGGGGTCACTGTAGAGGGGGAACGTCGCCTATTTTTATATCTGGGAGGCGGCAATGGAATTTCGTCCATGCATTGATATCCATAATGGAAAAGTAAAGCAGATTGTAGGTGGGAGCCTTAAGGACGCCGGAAATCAGGCGGTGGAGAACTATGTGGCAGAGCAGGACGCAGCGTATTTTGCGCGGATGTATAAGGATGCCGGAATTTCCGGCGGGCATATTATATTGCTGAATGCGAAGGACAGCGAGTATTACGGGGCGACAAAGGAACAGGCGAAGCTGGCGCTTTTGGAATATCCCGGAGGGCTTCAGGTAGGAGGCGGGATCACGGCGGAGAACGCGGTGGAATTTCTGGATGCCGGAGCAAGTCATGTGATTGTGACCTCCTATGTGTTTCGGGAGGGCAGGATCGATTATAAACGTCTGGCCGAATTGCGCCATGCGGTGGGAAAAGAACGTCTTGTGCTCGACTTAAGCTGCAGGAGACGAAACGATGCTTATTACATTGTGACGGACCGCTGGCAGATGTTCACGGATGAACAGGTCACAGAAGAACTTTTGAAAGAACTGGCGGGCTTTTGCGATGAATTTCTCATTCATGCGGTCGATGTGGAGGGAAAGGCGGGCGGAATCGAACGGGATCTGGCGGCGATGCTGGGCGCATGGGGAGAGATTCCCATTACCTACGCGGGAGGCGTCGGGAACTTTGAAGATTTAAGGCTGCTTGGCGAGCTTGGAGGGGGGCGGCTCAATGTGACGATTGGGAGCGCGTTGGATTTATTCGGGGGAAGTATGGCGTTTGATGAGGTATTAGAATATTGCGGCAAAGTGTTGTAGAGGGCAGTCGCCGGGAGACAGTGCGGACGGAAATGCCGTTTGCGGTATGAAAATTTTTCCGACGACGGGAAGAACAGATGGAGGTTATGACATGAGTAAATACACAAAGCAGGATATTATCAGAATCGTGGAGGAGGAGGATGTCGAGTTCATCCGGCTGCAGTTTACGGATATGTTCGGCACATTGAAGAATGTGGCGATCACATCGAGCCAGCTTGAAAAGGCGCTGAACAATGAATGCATGTTCGACGGCTCTTCCATAGAAGGGTTTGTGCGGATCGAGGAGTCGGATATGTATCTGTACCCGGATCTGGATACCTTTGTGATCTTTCCGTGGCGTCCGCAGCAGGGAAAGGTGGCAAGAATCATCTGTGATATCTATACATCGGAGAGAAAGCCGTTTGAGGGCGATCCGCGCTACATATTAAAGAAAGCGGTTGCGGATGCGGAGTCGTTAGGCTATCGTTTTGACGTAGGACCGGAGTGCGAGTTCTTCCTGTTTAATCAGGATGAGGATGGACAGCCGACGACGATCAGCACGGAGCGCGCAGGCTATTTCGATCTGGGTCCGGTGGATCTCGGCGAGAATGCGAGAAGAGACATGGTGCTGACGTTAGAAGATATGGGCTATGAGATCGAGGCGTCGCATCATGAGGTCGCGCCTGCGCAGCATGAGATTGATTTTCGGTATGACGAGGCGCTTAAGACGGCAGACAATATCATGACCTTTAAGCTTGCGGTCAAGACGATCGCGAAGCGGCATGGTTTGTTTGCGAGTTTCATGCCGAAGCCGAAACACGGGGTCAACGGCTCGGGAATGCATGTCAATATGTCGCTTTCCAAGGACGGAAGGAATATTTTCGACGATCCGGACGGCGAGCAGGGCTTAAGCAAGGAGGCATACTGGTTCATCGGAGGAATCATCCGGCATATGAAGGCGATGACGGTTATCACGAATCCGCTTGTGAATTCTTATAAGCGCCTGGTGCCGGGGTACGAAGCCCCGATTTATATTGCATGGTCGATGACGAACCGCAGTCCGCTGATCCGTATTCCGGTGTCGAGGGGAAGCAGGACGAGAGTGGAACTGCGCTGCCCGGATTCGGCGGCAAATCCATATCTGACGCTTGCGGTGTGCCTGGAGGCAGGGCTTGACGGTATTCGCGGCAGGATCGACCCCCCGGCGGCAGTGGTGGAGAATGTGTTCGAGATGCGCCGCGCGCAGAAGCATGAACTGGGAATCGAATCGCTTCCGGCGGATTTGGGAGAGGCGTTGGAGGAGTTCGAAAAGGACGAATATATCAGGGAAGTCCTGGGCAGGCACATCAGTGAGAAGTATTGCGAGGCAAAGCATGCGGAATGGGTGGATTATCGTGCACAGGTAACGGAGTGGGAGATCGATAATTACCTATATAAAATCTGAGCCGGACAGGTAAAAGAGGAAACGATTTGATGAATATCATTGTTGCATTTCCCAAACAGGACAATGCCCGAAATATTAAGAAGATATTAGTGCAGAACGGTTATCATGTGGCTTCGGTCTGCGCCACGGGCGCGCAGGTGCTGCAGAGCGCGGGCGAACTGGGGGGCGGCATTGTCGTGTGTGGTTACCGTTTCGTGGATATGATGTACACGGAACTGTACGAATATCTGCCTGACCAATTTGAGATGCTGCTTGTGGCATCTCCCGTAAATTGCGTGAGCCGTGATGTGGAAAATCTGGTCTGTCTGTCAACGCCGCTTAAGGTAAATGAACTGCTTCAGACTGTGGAAATGATGGAGTACACCATCACCAGGCGCAGAAAAAAGACAAGAAATGTACAAAAGGAGCGGACGGAGGAGGAAAATAACCTGATTCAGGAGGCGAAGGCGCTTTTGATGGAGCGGAACAATCTTTCGGAGGAGGAAGCACACCGCTATATGCAGAAGCGGAGCATGGATAACGGAACCTGCCTGACCGAGACGGCACAGATGATTTTGAGTTTGATGTCATGAAACGGAAATAATTTTGATTCCTGGTAAACAAAAAGTGCTTGCGGTGCAGGAGAAGGAATGCTATACTGTAGCCATCATCAGCGAAAAGAAGGAGAGTACATATGTATAAAATTAATGACAATTACCAGAAGCTGCCGGGAAGCTATCTTTTCAGCACGATCGGCAAGAAGGTAAACGCTTACTCTGCGGCAAATCCGGATAAGAAGATTATCCGTCTCGGTATCGGCGACGTGACGCAGCCGCTTGCTCCGGCGATCATAGAGGCGATGCATAAGGCGGTCGATGAGATGGGCTGCGCGGAGACCTTTCACGGTTACGCGCCGGATCTTGGATATGATTTTCTCAGAAATGCGATCGTGAAGAATGATTATCAGGCAAGAGGCTGCGATATCACAGCGGATGAGATTTTCGTGTCGGATGGTGCGAAGAGCGACTCCGGTAATATTCAGGAGATTTTCGCCGAGAATAACCGCATTGCAGTCTGCGACCCGGTCTATCCGGTCTATGTGGATTCGAATGTCATGGCGGGAAGAACCGGCACTTACGATCCGAAGACGGAGATGTGGAGCGATGTGATCTATATGCCGTGCACGATGGAGAATAACTTCGTGCCGGAGTTCCCGAAGGAGACGCCGGATATGATTTATCTGTGCCTGCCGAATAATCCGACCGGAACCACGATCACCAGGGCGCAGCTTCAGGGCTGGGTGGATTATGCAAATAAGGTCGGAGCGGTCATCATCTATGACGCAGCGTATGAAGCATATATTTCCGAGGAGAATGTCGCGCATTCCATCTATGAGTGCGAGGGAGCCAGGACCTGTGCGATCGAGCTTAAGAGCTTTTCCAAGAATGCCGGATTTACGGGTGTCCGCTTAGGCTACACGGTCGTTCCGAAAGAACTTAAGTGCGGCGGCGTTTCCCTGAATGCGATGTGGGCGAGACGCCACGGCACGAAGTTCAACGGTGCGCCGTATATTGTGCAGCGCGCGGGCGAAGCAGTGTACTCCGACGCGGGAAAAGCGCAGCTTAAGGAGCAGGTTGCTTACTATATGAAGAATGCAGCGACGATCAAGGACGGGCTGGCGAAAGCGGGCTACACGGTATTCGGCGGAGTGAACGCACCGTACATCTGGCTGAAGACGCCGGATCAGATGACTTCATGGGAATTTTTCGATTATCTGCTTGAGAACGCAAATATAGTCGGAACACCGGGTTCGGGCTTTGGACCGAGCGGCGAAGGGTATTTCAGACTGACGGCATTCGGCAGTTACGAGAATACGCTTGCGGCGCTGGAACGTATTCAGAAGCTGTAGGCACGAGGGCTGCCGTATGGGAAATCCGTAGGGTTCACATCATAGGAGTATGTGAAAAGGACGGGATTTTCCATGCGGCGGCCTTTTTGCATGCAACATATGTTGCGTGCAAATATACGGGAAAAATCTGCAATATGACGATTTAGGGATGAAAACTGTTTGAAAATGCGGCGGTTGTGTTTGAAAAGTGAGATTATAGGGTTTCGTGTATTTACAATCATGTTTCCGCTGTGTTAAAATAAAGGCGTTTTGACGAAGAAAAAGTGTGAGGAGAGAAACGGTGCTTTTTAATTCATTTAGTTTTCTGATATTTTTCCCGGTTGTTCTGGGCATTTATTTTGTCATTCCAAAGAAGGTAAAGCAGCTATGGCTTCTGGTTGCAAGCTATTTCTTCTATATGAACTGGAATGCCGTCTATGCGGTTCTGATTCTGGGAATCACGGTGATCGGTTACGCGGGAGGTATCCTTTTGGAGCACGCCGATGCAGGGGGAACAGCGGAGCAGGCGGCCGTGCAGAGAAAGCGGAAGTTCTATATGCTGGTCGCTGCCGTGTTGAGTCTTGGCATTCTGTTTACATTTAAGTATCTCAATTTTGCGATCGAGAATATCAACAGGCTGTTTGCGATGACAGGCAGTTCGTTTGCGGTTACGGCGGTCGATATCGTGCTTCCGGTCGGAATTTCGTTCTATACCTTTCAGGCGCTTGGCTATGTGATCGATGTATACCGTAGGGATGTCGCGGCGGAGAAGAACTTTCTGCGCTATGCGCTGTTCGTATCGTTCTTCCCGCAGCTTGTGGCAGGACCGATCGAGCGAAGCAGAAATCTCTTACAGCAGCTTAAGGAGCCGGCAAAGTTCGACTACGATGCGGCAAAGAATGGTCTGTTGCTGATGTTGTGGGGCTATTTTGAGAAAATGTGGGTGGCGGACAGGCTTGCCATCCTTGTCGATACGGTGTACAACGATTACGGAAATTATTCTGCCGGAATGATCGTTTTGGCGACAATGCTGTTCTCTGTCCAGATTTATTGTGATTTCGGGGGCTACAGTCATATCGCGATCGGAGCGGCGCAGGTGCTTGGAATACGTTTGATGGACAACTTCAGACAGCCTTATCTTGCGACGAGTATCAAGGACTTCTGGAATCGCTGGCATATCAGTCTCTCCACGTGGTTCCGTGATTATTTGTATTTTCCGCTTGGCGGAAGCCGCTGTTCGAAACCCAGGGCATACCGCAACCTAATGATCACATTTCTCGTCAGCGGTCTGTGGCACGGCGCGAGCTGGCATTATGTCGTGTGGGGCGGGTTGAATGGATTTTATCAGATTGTCGGCAGGATGACGAAGCAGATGAGGGAAAAGCTGCGCGCGAAGCTGCATATCCGCGAGGACGGTATGCCGCTTCGGATCTTCCAGACGGTCGCGACATTTCTTCTGGCAAGCATTGCATGGCTGTTTTTCCGGGCGGACGGTCTGGGAAATGCATATGGAATGCTTCAGCGGACGCTGACAAACGGCGTCTGGTTTGAGCAGCTTTTCAATGGAACGATTTTTATGATGGGACTTAGCAGGCTCGGCGTATATCAGTTGATTTTTGCAATCATTGTACTTGTGGCGGTGGATATCTGCCATGAGCGGGGCGTGAGCTTCCGCAAGTGGATTGCAGCGCGCCCGATTGTGGTGCGATGGGGAATTTATATGGTAACGCTTCTGGCATTTCTGGTGCTTGTCATCCAGAATTACGGACGTCCGGCGGCGGAGTTTATTTATTTCCAGTTTTAGACAGGGGGCATGGTTATTATATGAAAAGATTTGTTGGAAAATTGGTTGTATTTTTATGTCTTTTCGGCGTGATCGTCCTTGGGCTGGATATTCTGTCGGCACAGGAGCCGTTTCGTGAGGGGTTTGCATATGTGACTGAGAGCAGTGATTACTGGGCGGGGGAGAACGATGATATCGCGATTTATATCAGTCAGGTGCGCGAGCAGGGAGAATATACGAAGCTTGTCGTCGGCGACTCCGTGTGCCACCAGCTCACGAACGGGCTGCGGGATGTGAATGCTGATTATTCCCTGGTCGGAAATAACCGGGCGCTTTCTATTGCGGGGGAATACCTGCTCACGCGCGAATTTCTGGAGACACATGAGGGAATTACAGACGTCTATCTGATCGTCGGGCTTGATTCGCTGCAGACGAACATTGACGTGATGTATGGATATCAGTATGTGGCAATTCCGTTTCTGCGGGAAGACATGCTGCAGAATCTGGATGAGAAGACGCTTGAGGAAATGAACGATACCTTCGGAACATTTTTTATGCAAAAGTCCGTGTCGAGGATGGTCGCGTGCTCGTCGGTCAACCGCAAGCTGTATCTGAATTATATCAAAGAGCATAAGGGAGTACTTGACCCGAATCCGGGAGGCGGCATTGTGATGTCCGAGGTGGCGGCGGAGTATCTTGTGAAGATTTATGAGCTGTGCGAAGAATACGGGGTGACGATGCATCTGCTGCCGGACCCGCTGGCGGATAACCAGTACAGAAGGGACCAGGCGGATGGGCTGCGGCAGGATTTTGCGGCGCGCGGGCTCGATGAGCTGTTTCCGAATTATTTCGATGAAATCATGTACTACCCGGAGGAGCAGTTCGGCGACGGTATACATTTTAGCGAGCCTTACAATACACAGGAGGAGTTCAATCAGAAACTGACGGAGCTGTATCTGGATAAGGGATATCTGGAAGGATTGGTGCTCGAACCGTAGAGGATAGGTGTCCAAGCTGTATCGTTTGGTGCCTGAACCATAGATAAGACTTGACAAATATCAGAATCCATGTATAATACAAAATGCAAATGAGTTGCAAATGCAAAAAAATGCAAATGCGATTCACTTGCATTTTTTGCTGTAATTCGGTAATAACATGGTGTATGTAAGTGTAAATTTATTATATAAAGAAGGTGGAATCATGGCTGATATATTGACGGATACGTTACTGGACGGCGCAAAGCTACTTCCGTTCTTATTTCTTACTTATTTGCTGATGGAGACTTTGGAGCATCACACGGCGGGCAGGCTGCAGGAGAAAATACGCACTGCCGGAACATGGGGACCGGTGTGGGGCGGACTGCTCGGCGTCATTCCACAGTGCGGCTTTTCGGCGGCGGCTTCAAGCCTTTTTGCCGGAAGGGTCATCACGGTGGGAACGCTGCTTGCAATCTATCTGTCGACCTCGGATGAAATGCTTCCGATTCTGATTTCCGAGGCGGTGCCAGCACAGGCGATCGCGAAAATTCTTGCCGTAAAGGTTGTCATTGCAATGCTGTCGGGACTTTTGGTGGAACTTATTTACACAAAGGTCATGAAGCGGCAGGAGAAGGAAATGGACATTCACGTGGTGTGCGAGGAAGAGCACTGCCACTGTGAGGACGGGATTTTAATTTCTGCACTGAAGCACACGGTGCGGATTTTCGTATACATCCTTCTGATTTCGCTGGCGCTCAATCTGGTGCTTGGCTTCATCGGGGAGGATGCACTTGCCGGACTCTTTTCGGGTACGCCGTTTGTCGGAGAATTGATTGCGGCACTTGTAGGACTGATTCCGAACTGTGCGTCGTCGGTGGTGATCACGCAGCTCTATCTTGACGGGATTATCGGTGCGGGCGCGATGATGTCGGGACTGCTTGTGAACGCGGGCGTCGGCGTGCTGGTACTTTTCAGGCTAAACCGTGATTACAGGCAGAACGCGGCGATTGTCGGGAGCCTGTATGCGCTGGGTGTGTTCTGGGGTGTTGTCATTGAACTGTGTGGAATTGTATTTTAGGAACAGGAGAGAATAAAATGGCGGGAAACGGTTATGCAACGACGAGCAGAAAGAAAATATTGGAATTTCTAAAGAGCAACTGTGACAGGACGGTCACGGCGTCGGATATCGACACATACCTGCGTCGAAATGGGGATGCGGTCAATATTACCACGATCTACCGTTATCTGGATAAGCTTGCGAACGACGGAACGGTCATGAAATATGTGGCGGAATGCGGCGGGAAAGCCGTGTACCAGTATATTGAGCTGGGGCAGCACTGTGAGGAGCATCTGCATTTGAAGTGTGTGAAATGCGGCAGTATTATTCATCTGGACTGTGCGTTCATGGACGAGATTGCGGAGCATATCCGAAGGGACCATGGATTTGCGTTGCAGTGCAGGAATTCGATTCTCTATGGTTTATGTAAAGATTGCAGACAGGAATAGTCCGCAGTCTTTTTTTATATAATGAAGAGAATAAATGGATTGCGGCAGGAATATGGGAATAGATGACAGGAAAAAAGACCGGTGCGGCATACTAAGAGCAGCGATTGTGCTGGAAGCGGCGCTGCTTTTAGCAATCGGTGTGATTTTCGCCGGAGAAGGAAGATTTTCCGGTCAGACGGCAATTGAGACGACAAGCGACGGCTATATCAAATGGGTGGATTTCAATGTGTCTTACGAGGCGCTCTGCCGTGCGTATGACTATGACGTGACGACGTACGGGCAGAAGATCCATCTGGACTGGATCGATCTTCTCGCCTATGTGGGGGCGAAAAATGGAGGCGATTTCGGACCGGGCGCCACGGAGGACATCCGGACGATCGCAGAAAAAATTTTGTCCGGCGAGACGACGATGAAAGCGGCGACTGAGGATATGAAATATTTTTCGTACTACAGGGAAGCGTACGGCGCCGTGCTCGGCGGGCTGGTCGGGGAATATGAGATTCAGGAGAAGGAGGGCGGTTCCTATGTGAAACAATACGGGTTGAAAGGATTTTCTCCGATCGCGAAGGGCTTTGAGTACAGTGATTACGATGATTTCGGCGTGTCGAGAAGCTACGGGTACCGCAGACAGCATTTGGGGCACGATATGATGGGACAGGTGGGTACGCCGATATTAATATAATATAGAATGCGTTTAAAAAATAATGCGAAGTCCGTTTTCATCTAAAATGCAGGAGGTTACGGTACTTTTTAGCAATTCGTTTTTTTCAGTATATGTCATTTCATCGAAGTTGTCCAGCAGCGTACAGATATTATTATAAATAGATTCTTTCGTATCTGCGGCAGTGGCAGCTTCACGGTTGCTTTGTTCCGCAGCATTCAATTTTTTCTCTAATATTTGTTTTTCCCTGTCCAATTTTTCAATTTGAGCAATAATGTAAGAGGATGCTGATGATCCTGAGTTTTCCATGAGTGCGTTGGTCAGATTGTGAATACCGTCAGTAACCCGCTTTAAATCCGCTTTTAGCTTGTCCGTATTCACATAAGCGGATTCAGCCTTAAGAACAATACAGTCTGGATTCAGTTTCATTTCTCGCAGCTTCTGGATGAAAAGGTTGTCTATCGTATCAACCTTGATATAGCCGGTATTGCAGGCAGATTTTCCTTGACGGGACATTTTTGCGCAGTAATAGTACGAGAACAGGCGGCCATTCTTGCAGTATGTGCGGATATCAATGCGGGATCCACATTGACAACGCAAGATTCCCTTAAGTATGCCGACCTCATATTTATTGCTGCGATACATTTTATTCTCTCCAAAGCGTTCCTGACACTTAATCCAGTCAGCGGCAGGAATGACCGGTTTATGAATTCCAATTGCAATAGCCCAGTTGTCTGTCTTTACCGTTTTTGTAGTCTGCTTGGTTTTTCCGTAGCCGATTAGTCCGCGTGTATCGTCGAATTGTTCTTTTTCTGGAAGACGATACCCTTTTTCCTTGAAATAGTAATAGGCTTCCGGCGCATTGGAGCAGTAGACCGGATTGGATAGGATGTTATATATCTGATTGGTTCCAAAGAACTTACCGGATTCCGTGCGGATGCCATTATCCCGGAAGTAGCGCTCGATACTTGTAATGGTCTTCCCCGAAAGGTATAATTGAAAAATTGTTTTCACTGTGTCGATCCGTTCGTTATCAACTATGAGAAAGGAATGCTCCTTATCTCCGACAATCTTGCGAATAGAGGTCATTCCCAGGGGCAGCTTGCCGCCGGTCCATTTTCCGGCAGCTCCGAGAGCCATCATGCTGTCCGCTACACGCTCAGATGTGTTTTCACGCTCTAATTGAGCAAATGCCGCGAGAATATACATAACGGTCCTTCCTATCGGGGTAGAGGTATCGAACGTCTCCTTGACCGAGAGAAACGCTACATCGTGCGCTTGTAACAGATCATATGTGTCAGAGAAATCCTTAACACTTCGGCTGATACGGTCAAGCTTATAGACCATCACGACATCAAGTTTACCCGCCCGCACATCGGAGAGGAGCTGCCGGAACGAAGGGCGGTTTGTGTTCTTGCCGGAAAATCCCTCGTCGCGGTCATAGATAATAAACTCGGTATCTGTGTTATGGTAGATTATATTGGCATAATCCTTACAGGACTTGATCTGAACCTGTACAGAATCGCTATTGTCGCGGTAGACGGATTTTCTTGCATAGATTCCAATTGTGATAGAGTCAGACATTGTATCATTCCTTCCTACTGCAATATATTTATGGTAAAAGCGAGCAAAAATGCTTATGCTTTTTGCTTTTGGACTAATTCAATGAGAGCATCCTGTAATACTTGAGAAAAGTTCACATTAAGTGATAAGGCTTCTTCATTCAGCCATTCCGGAATGGATAAAGTTTTCTTTACCGCAGTAGAATTGGTACGTTTTTTATATGCAAGCAGGTCAAACTCAATAACGACAAGGAATGAGTTTGGTTCGGCATCGATTAAATCGGCGGAGGTCGCTGCCGGGAATGGCGTGTGTGACTTTTCCATGTCAGCGAGACACAAGCCGAGAGCGTCTACCGCCATGCTGTACGCCTCTTCCATATCATCGCCCTGCGTCATGCACTCGGGTAAATCTGGAAAAGTGACCCAAAAACCACCTTCTTCCGCTTTATGGAATAGTGCCGGATAAAATAATTTATTCATAAGAGCCCTCCTTTTATGGCAGGCGGGATTATTTTAATCCCGCCTGTTTCAATATTGTTTGTTCAAGACCTTTTTTCAAAGCTTTATTGTGATAAGGAACGATTACTGTTTTACCGGTTTCTTCGTTTCTCAATTTTATGTGTGAGCCATTTTGACTGATTGTTTTAAAACCGTTCTTATGCAGGAGACTTACCATCTCTCTGGGCATCATTGGCATATTGTGCAGCTCCTTTCCTTATCATGAAATCATGATAACACGTAAAAATACGTATGTCAACAAAAAGCGTAAAGTTCCTAGCCTTTGACATCCTATGCGCCGAATGATATAATGTACTTGCTCTAAAGATATGCATAGATCTTCTAATCTATGCGAAACTGCCCCTTGGTATTGCTAGTACCGAGGGGCGATTTTTATTGTTATGTTAATCTACATCTGTTATAATAATACTACTAAGAATTCAAAATTGCATTAATTACGGAGTCTTTATTCCAACCGACCATGACATCCACATTGTTAGTAACTTTTTTCACCTCGTTCTATGTTAGGAGACACTTATGAAATCTAAAACATCAAAATTTCAAAAGAAACCTATAATAGTAGAAGCATATCAAACAGACGTAGAAATAACCATTGATACATTAGAGGGCAAAATGCGCGCGTGCCCTGGGGACTGGATTATTACCGGCATACATGGTGAACAATATCCGTGTAAGCAGGATATCTTTGAAAAAACATATGAACCGGTCAAGTAGCGTCGTCTTTTTTTGACTCATCTAAATTGACTACCATCCATTTGTTGTTTTCATGTATTCTTCTATTTGTATTTTCTAATCCTCTCTGGATTTTTGCGCTTAAGTCAGACTTAGTGTGGCTTTATGCAAGTTGGTTGATATATTGAATGTTTAGATTATCCATTTTATCTGAGAACTGCAGTAATTCGTTCTTAGCTTTTTCAAGTCTATTTTCTTTTGCTCTTTCTGTTTTAAGTTTTTCAGCTTCACTTACGGTTTTATACCAATATCTTTGAATAAAATTGTGACATAGAGCGTTTTCATCAAGATTTTGTAATTTCGTAACAGGGGAAATCCCAGTAGAGTAAAATTCTTCTATGTCTGCAAGATTGTTATAGCATTCAAATACTTTATCAAGCCGTTCAAAGAATACTCTCGGGGTGGTGGTTTCGTTTACAAGTTTTAAAGAGTCATTTAAAATTCTTAAGTTGTCTTCAACATATATCTGAGAAGCAGCTCTAAGCTGTTGGTATGAAACAACAAGTTTGTTAGCGTTTGTAAACATAACCATATTTTGCCATCTCAATAAATCAGATTGGCTAAGTGGTTTGCCGACTGGTACCTTAGATGCCTGATACGCTTTTATACAATCATAAATCCAACCGATATAAAATAGACCACCAGTGCATGTATATAACAGCCCCATTCCGATCTTTCCGTTCATATATTTGTGGAGACCGAACCACCCACCAAATAGGGTGATATAAAAGTCTTTTTTCATAAAAATCCTACCTTCCTTTTGTAACATTTATATAATTCTCGTGTCATCGTAGCATTTCTCTTAAAATTGACTTTCTACGCTTCGACTGATATAATATAGATGCTCTAAAAATATACATGAATTCTGTCCCTTGGTATTGCTAGTACCGAGGGACAGTTTTTAATTTTCTAGATTAATTCCTATTGTTTCAGCTAGTTTTACATATTTCTCAAATTTTTCATCTTTTTTATTATAATTTCGCATATATGCAGAAAATGATTTTGGCATTTCAGCTTTAAAATTGTGTCTTAATACCGCATAATTATAATGCTGAATCTCTTTTGTATATTCCTTTGAAGAATATGGAGTTGGTAATTGAGACGATATTTTATTAAAAAACTCTTGGGCTTCATCTATTCTATCATCATCTAAAAGCCAGAAGTATTCCCTTAGATACTCATGTCTATGCCATTCTATGTTTGAAAACTTTAGCAACTCAGTTCCTTTATGTATTAATGCATAAGCTAATTCTGTATTCCCATTATCTTTTTCTATACCGGCGTGTATTCGCAAAAGATATTCTAGCCTGTATACTGGTGTGCCAAGAGCAGAATAAGATTGACTTTTTTTCATTGGCAATGGAATTTGTTTAACTGATGATATGTCTGTAATATCATAGTCTACGCCGTTTATATTGTAAATAGTTGCATTGTAATAATTATTTACATCAGGAACCACGTCTTTAATTGTTCCATCATCAAAATAAATTTTTACTTTGCGGTAGTCGATTCCGTGCATCAAATCCTTTTTACGATTTTCATCTGAAGGTATAGATTTCCATAACGGTATATTAGAGTTGTCTGTCTCATCATCACTATCCATTTCGGTGTACTGTTGATCTATGGAATTATAGTTTGGTTTGCAATCATTTTGTATGTTTCTTTTTAGTATTTTGTCTAACAATTTCATGAGCGTACCTTCTTTCACTAATATTTTAATAAAATCATACCATATTCACATTAGAAATCCTATATAAATATACAGAAAAAAGGGGAAAATATCAAAAAATGTCAATACAATTTTAAATTATAATCCCCCTTAATTTTATCATACTATTTTAGAATTGCCATTCGATATGACGTAAGTTTGGTAAAAAGCGGTTGAGACAATCATTAATATTTATGCTATAGTTTCATTAACATAAATATTAACTGGAAGAAATTACCAGTAAAATTCAGATAAAACCCACTGTATACTTGATTTATACGGACAGAGGTTTTTATGAAGAACAGATTGCAGGAATATCGGTGGAAAAAGGACTGGACGGTAGGGCAACTGGCTAAATATGCAAATGTCAATAAAAGCACTATCACCTTGATCGAGAATGGGAAAACTAAAAATCCAACGATCGAAGTCGCGTTCCGGCTCGCGGATGCGCTCGGTGCGGATGTACGGGATATATTTTACTATGATTGACGGGAGGAAAATTACAAATGAAAAGTCAGGAAGAGAATGCCACGATGCAAGAGTGGTATAGGGAAGCTATTATAGAAATGGTTAAAGAACTGAAGAATCATGAGTATATCGATATGATATATGGATTCGTAAAAAGATTGTATGAAATAGAAAAAGCAGAGGAATAACACCTCTGCTTTTTCTATTTCATAAATCGATCCATATAACGCCACCATAGTTCTTTATCTTCATTTGATAGTGCATAATATTTTATAATTGCTTCTTTAGCCTTTTCGTCCTTTATACCAATCTCCGCACAGATATTTCCGAAATCCATGTTGGTATTTCTTTTTGGCTCGCCTTCTCCTGTTCTTAGCCAGTGCTCGTCAATGCCAAATTCTCGGCAGATATCAGCTAATAAGCGATCACCAGGCTGCTTTCTACCATTTTCAATAAGATTAACATAATTTTTAGAAATTCCCATGCGTGAGGCGAACTTTTCTTGCGTAAGCCCGGCATCTGTTCTTATCTTACTAATTCGTTTATACAAATTTCATCACCTCCTAATGATAGGATATATAAAAAGTTTGAAAAAGTCAACTTTTTTATATTGACAAAGTTGAAAAAGTGATATATGCTTGTTTTACAAAGTCAAATATATAGCGAGGGGGAAAGAGAGGTGAGAGAGGTGAAAAGGATGGAAAACGCATTTACTGAGAAGGATATTGAAGATGGGAAGAGAATTTCTGAACTCTTTAAAAGATTATCGGAGGGAGACAAGAATATGGCAATTGCCTATCTCTCGGCATTAGGCGACAAGGCAATCGCTGACAGTAGTAAGGAACTGGTGAAGGTGTAGGGAGGTGAGGAAGATGGAAAAGATTGAAAATGTGACAGTGGAGGTATTAGTTCATACAGAAAAAGCGGTGGAACAGGTAGCAAGATTAAACGAATTACTTGTATCAGCCAATTCACTAGTACAGGAACTGGCTGATACACTGGTAAACTTAAATCTTGATATCAAGATTTATGACAATAAAGAAAGTGGGATGAAAGATTGAAAAATGAAAAATTAAAATCTCTTCATATCGATGTAGAGAATGGAATTTATGAAGTAAATGGAAGAGATATATCTAATAGTGGAACCTATATGAACTTAGTATTTGAAAATGGTGAATGGTCGCTGATGGTATCCGAAAATTCGTTTTATTCAACTGGCGATGAAGCCATCAGGGTATGAATTTGCTGATAAATTCAATTACTTCGGTTAATCCATTTTTAAATCGATTTTCCATGTAAATAATGAATTGGTCATTTGCATAAAAACCGCCACTGTAATACATGTCACCAAGTCCAGCGCGGGAAATTTCTGCAACAGTAGCCTTTATGTCATTGATGTTCCAGGAAGAGCAGTGGTTGTATGACTGTATCTCAGTTATTTCAAAGGTTTTGGCTTTGACCTTATCCACTCCAGATTTTCTTTTTTCTAAGTAAGATTTGTACATGGAACATACTAACTTATCAGCATCTTTTGTGAGTTCAATCATCATACTTTTCCTTTCCATCATGTTTGAGTGCGACAATGTCCTATAGGAAGATTATAACACGGATGTAGAGATAAGAAAAGGAGGATGAAGTGAAAAAGAAAATTGCTACGATAGTGCTTGCACTTTCAATGCTTTTAGGTGGTTGTGGGCAGAAACTTGCAGAGGGCGTGATATATGAAATGGAATTTCTGCCGGAATGTACACAAATAGTCTTAGTACCAATAATTCACACCGATGGAAAAACGTCATATACGACATTAACGCCCATTGTGCAGTATTTTCCAGATAGATGGAAAATCTGTATACGCTCTTTGGAAAAATCGAAAGATGGAGATTACGAAACAGAAATTTACTACACTACCGAGAAAGTATACAACGAGTATTCGGTAGGAGATGTGTTTTCCAGCGGTTCCTAAAGAGATTATGACGAAGAACCAGTCGAAAAAAAACAATTAAGAGGAACGAGGTGAAGAATATGCTTGAATTTATTAATTATGGAAATGGGAAGATGATTTCGTCAGAGATAACACATAATGCTGCGAAATCGGTTGTAGAAACAATTAAAAAAGAGCTTCCAGAAGAAGCTCAGTGCATATCAGTCATACGTGCAGTTTTATCAGAGGCAAAGACAATTTCGGAAACCGCGTTCTTGAAATTATAGCATCTTTTCGGCGATATCCTGTAGTGCGAAAGAAATCTCTTTTAGAAGAAAGCGAGGTGAGAAATATGGAGAACTATTTGCAGGCATTAGAAGGAATCAGCTATGGCGATTGGGTAAAACTCCGCACAGCGATTGATAGGGCCTTTATTATTCAAAAATGTGCATCTGAGCGGCAGCTCAAACTCACCAATACTGATGTGGTGAGGAAGCTTATTTAGGTACAATTTGGACAAATACAAGAAAGTGAGGAGAGAAAAATGTGGACAGTAGTATTTGCTATTGCAACATTCGTGTGCGGGATGGGGTGGCTGACCCAACACATTAGCGTTTTGGCACTTATTTATTACATGACAAAGAAAGGGTACCCCGAGCCGACTGATTCAGAGTTGAAAGAATGTACCCTTTGGGTGGCAAAACGATTTTTCAATAGGTAGGTTATATGAGGTGGGAAAGATGTTTTGGAAAATATTAATACTGATTTTGCGTTGTAAGAAGGAGGACTATGTGAGAGCGGTTCGCTTAGGTGGAGACATCTATACTATAACACTTTCTAAGTTCGTTCCGGTGCAGGAAGAACTTAGAAAGTGGATGGAGGCCTTTGATGCAGCAGATGAAGACATCAAAGATAATTTTCATCTGAATTGTGAGGCAAAATTGCCGGAGAGCACAAAACCTGAAACTTATGTGACAGAAAGAGTAGTCAATATAAGTGATTTGGAGAAGTACATTGAGCAGGCGCATTTATCCACAGTTTCTTTGATTTGTGGAATACGGGAAGGAAAGATATTGAGTACTTCTGATGTAGAGGATGGCTTAGAGAAAATCGATGAGGTGTTGAAAAAAGCTTATCATTTTGATTTTTGCGTCGAGAGAAGAAGCACAAAAGTTGTAGGAAGTTGAGGGAGATAGAAAAGTGAAGAAAAGAATTTTAGCATCTTTATTAATTGTAACAATGGTCATAGGAATGGTGGGATGTACGGAGGCGTCGCAGGTATCGTCTAACGTGTCGCAGGAAGCTGATAATTTCAATGTGTTAAGGAGATTTGCTGTAATCAATACCAGAACAGATAAGGTTGAATTTGAATTAATAGGAGCATTTTCTCTTGATGCTTCCAATCCTTCTAAAATTAGTGTCATCGTGGAGAAGGAAGATGGCTCATATTTCAAGCATATTATCGGCTTGAATGATGATACTTTTTACGTTGTGGAAGATTTAGGCGGTGCAGAGGTCAACAAGTATAAGTATGAGGTCAACTATATTCCAGAAACGATCATACCATTCACAATCACCGAAAATGATTAAAAGTGACATGAAAGAGTGATGGCAGGAAAGATAGAGAATTATTTATACTCAGTTGTCATATCTTTTTTGATAACTGGGATCGAAAGTAAGTGTAAAGGCGGACAATCAGTGACGCATAGTATTAGACGAGGAGGTGCTTGTATGGCTAAGAAAAAAGAAAAGGAACTGACTTGTACTGTGGAAGTGACAGACGGTTTTATTGACAGACTGACGTGCGGTCTTGTTGATATTTTCTATCAGCGAAGGATGCGGGCAGAAATTGAAGGTAATCTGACAAACGCAGATGGGGAAAAGACCGTTTAGGCGGTCTTGAAGGGACAAGCATAGGAGGTGAAGGACTTATGGAAGAAAAATTTATTTTGGAACTCACAAAAGATGAAGTGCTGATGTTGCAGGAACTGGCAGACACGAGTTGCTCGGATTTTGGGTATCAGTGGTTAGCGGTCATTGCGGAGAGATTGGAGACAAAGGCGAAAAAAGCATATAGTAAGCCGCATATGAGCCAAGCGGAATTCAAAGAGAAGTTGGATGCGGAGCGCGCGTTTTGGAAGAAGACGTGTGTATCGGATGACGTTGTAGAGTCTATGGCTCTTGTGGAGGAATGCAGATTGAGATTCTACTATGATGTGGAGGAGGTGGACGAGCAGTGAAAAAAATACACATAAAAATCGAACTGACCGACGAGCAGGCACGGATGATCGAGAAAGTAGTAAAAGAGTATAACGAGTGGGAAAAGGAAATTGGAGAACCCGGGGCGTGGACGGTCGAACTGGAACTGTGCCATATACTTGAAAACCACTTAAAAGAATTGGAGAAGAAAGGAGAAACGACGAATGCAATACAAAGATAACGGAGATGTAGATAAGCGCACATTAGGCAAGAATCGCTATCTGACAGACGGACAGATGCTTCCGACGAAAAATGGCTTTGTCCAGATGGTGTACCGTCCCGTACAGATTGCAAACGGATGTGTCAGCACAAAAAAATAGCACCCCAATATTCTTTACCGAGAACAGGCGCTATTTTCAAGGTATTTTTCAACCTCTACTCGTGAATTATAACATGTTTATGGCATGAGGTAAAGGGAAAATGCTTTCTTCCGACGAGATTTTGAAAAAATTATATGCAATGTCAAGGCAGTTTCAGACGGACGTATATACGAAAAAATACACGAAAGCCGTGTATGAGTATGAAGCTGCTAGGAATATCGCCTTTTTTATGGAGCTTGACGAGGAGCAGATCATTGAGCTTTTCGGCACCCGGCAGACGGATGAACCGATTCGCGGTTTATACGACGAAGAGCTTGCAATCAAGGCTCAATGGGAATGCGTTCTTAGAAATCAGACATTGCAGGAAATCACGATGGAGGACAAGCGTAGACGGGAAGAGGAGTGGAAGAGAAGCCTTGAAAGCTAAAGAATACTTGATGCAATTAAAGGGAACGGACGACCTGCTTAAGTCGCTGCGTGATGAACTTGATACGGCGGAGTGGATGCTTGGCGCACAAAGCAGTAAATATTCTGACACGCCCTCCTTTTCCAAGGGAAACGCGTCGGATCACACTGCGGTGGATGCGATCAGTATTGCGGCGCTTAAGCAGGAAATCAGTTTGCAGATTGAGAGGTATGTGGAACTGAAGTTGACAGCAATAAAAATCATTAATGAGATTGAGGATATTCGTTATAAGACTGTCCTCTATAATTACTATGTCCAAAACCGGACATTGACCGGAACTGCGGCGGAAATGAACCGCTCTTATCAGAATGTGTGTGCGCTTCACAGCGCGGCGCTTAATGCGTTCCAAAAGCTCATGGATCTGCATGGAATCGGTGAGAAGAAAAATGGCGATGAGGGAGGAACGGGCGATGGCTGAAAGAAGGATGTTCACGAAGAAAATCACAGAGAGCGATGCATTCCTTGATATGCCGCTTTCTACGCAGTGCCTGTATTTCCATCTAAATATGGCGGCGGACGATGACGGATTTGTCAATAACCCGCGAAAAATCCAGCGCATGGTCGGGGCTTCCGAGGATGATATGAAGCTGCTCATTGCTAAAAGCTTTATCATTCAGTTCGATTCCGGCATTATCGTCATCAAACACTGGAAGATGCATAACTACATTGCGAAGGACAGATATAAACCTACGGACTATAAAGACGAAAAATCCATGCTCCAGATCAAGGACAATAAGGCTTATACGCTTGATGGTGACAATTTGTATACAGAATGTAGACAAGATGTAGACGTAGGTAAGGATAGGTTAGGTAAGGATAGGTTAGGTAAGTATACTCCTTCTTCTGCGCCGGGTGATTCTGCCGAATCCACCCGCGCCGTAGGATTTTTACTAAGTGACGACACGGAATACGTGATGACGGAGAACGACGTGGTGACATACCAGCAGCTCTATCCGTTGATCGACGTTAGGCGTGAACTTAAGAAAATCACGGCTTGGTGCTACTCGAATCCAGAGAAGCGGAAACCACGCAGCCGGGCGAAGCAGTTCTTGAACGGGTGGCTGCTTCGTGCACAGAATGAGAGGGAGCAGGAGGACAGGCAGAAAGCGTCTGGTGATAGCCCGCAGAGCAAAAAGCGCAATGGTTTTTGTAATTTCAAAGAGCGGGAATATGATTTTGACGAACTTGAAAAGTTTCTGCTCACTACAAAAACCGAATCGCGTACAAAAGGGGGAGGAGAATGAAGCGAATGTACATGACGGACGAAGCAATCTGCAAATCGTATCGAGAAGCCAAGGATCGCGCTGAACAGATAGAAATACTCAAGGACATGAACTGTACAACCCGGAGTAAAATCATAAAAATTTTAGTTCAAAACGGTTACAAGGTGCGAATTGCAATCCCGTCCAAGGGAATGAAAAAGAGACGCGAGCTGACAGATGATGAATATCAGAAAGCGTTGTATCGTCGGTTAGATGTTTTGGATGCCAACATAGCCAAGTTGGAGAATGAGTTTCGCGATATTTTGGCAGTGCTAGGAGTGGCGTGCGGAGAAGATCAGAAAGGCGCGGGTCGTTTTGTCGACGTCGGCAAAACGATAGGGAGTGATGCGCCGGGCAAATAAGAAAGGCAGGGATGGCGGATGAAAGCAGTAATTAAAGCGCAGGACATGAAAGACTTGATTGAAAAGACCAAGCGATTCGTATGCAAGAATTACAACAATACGATGATGAGATATATACATATCGTTGTTGATGCAGAAAAGCGGGAAGTCAGAGCGGAGGCGGTTGACGGGCATCGGTTTTCGGTGGCGTATTGTAAACTGGCAGATGGTAAGGAATCCTTTGAATGTTTTATCACGCAGGAGATACCGAAGATTACAAGGTACGACGAATACGTGGAGATCGAGACGGATGGAGATAAGGCATTTATCACCGTTGGCGACAATATTAGAGGATATCGGCAGCCGAAGAAACCGTTTTTTGACATATTGCAGATGATCGAGACGACGGAGGACAAGGAGCCTGCTATAAAGATTGCGTTTAACAGCAAATTACTGGCGGAGGCATTGCAGTCGGTAAAGGATGTTGGCGACAAGTACAACACGGCGCGGCTTTATCTGTACAATCCCGCAACTCCGGTTCTTATCCGTAGCAACGAGAAGGATGTTGTCGGGGTGTCACCGATACATATTTCTGTGGAAAAGTGGGAAAAGGATGAGGAAATGATGAAGGGAGAGAAGAATGAAGAAATTTGAATTGACAACAGATTTTATTACAGTGTTTGGAATTAAGCTTTTTAGAATTAAGGCGCTGATGGAGTTCGGCGATGTAAGAGCGGGGGAACTTGGCGGGTACATAGAGAAAGAGGAGAACTTAGATCAGAGTGGCGATGCATGGGTGTGCGGCGATGCTCGGGTGTACGGCGATGCATGGGTGTGCGGCGATGCTTGGGTGTGCGGCGATGCTTGGGTGTACGGCGATGCTCGGGTGTACGGCAATGCTCGGGTGTACGGCAATGCTCGGGTGTACGGCAATGCTCGGGTGTACGGCAATGCTCGGGTGTGCGGCGATGCTCGGGTGTGCGACGATGCTCGGGTGTACGGCAATGCTCAGGTGTACGGCGATGCTCGGGTGTACGGCAATGCTCGGGTGTGCGGCGATGCATGGGTGTACGGCAATGCTCGGGTGTGCGACGATGCTCGGGTGTGCGACGATGCTGATTATGCAACTGTACATGGTTTCGGGTCAGAGTACCGGACAACGACATTCTATCGGCAGGAGGATGGCAGTATTGGAGTAAGGTGTGGATGCTTTATCGGAAATCTGGACGAGTTCCGGGAGAAGGTAAGGGAGACACATGGCGATACGAAGTTTGCAAAGGAATATCTGATGGTAGCAGATTTGATGGAGTTGCATTTTACGCGGGAGGATGAAGAATGAAGGTAAAAGAGATTGGACCGGAGCTGACGGTAGAGGAAGTATTGCATATTGCGAGAAAATTGTCGTTTGATTATATTCATGATTATCTCGGGTGCTGTCAGGGACATACGAGGGAGTATATGCTTATGACAATTGCAACGCCCAAACAGGTCATTGATATGTGTAAGCAGTGGAAAGTCGATCACGAGAAGAAAGCACCGCAAATCGAGACGGTAGATATTTGCCGGATTATTGAGATTCTCCCCGATGGACGTAAACGCTGCGTGCATGAGGAGGATATCAAACCAGATCCCGACTTTCCATTTGGCGGAAATGAATGCGAGGCTGTAGAAGAGATACTGAAATCCTACTGCATGGAGCACGAGGGGACGTATCGGGCGGTGCATGAGGTTGTGAGCAGGATGAAGGAGGTGAAGTAGATGGACGAGTTAACCAGAAAGGCATTGGTCGAAAAAGTAGAAAATGTCATTGATGATTATACTGCAAGGGAATTGAGCGATACTGATTTAGAGGGATTAAATGGAGAAGAACTTGATTGTATTTTGGAGTGTTTACAATACGGACAAGTAGCAAAATTGCGTGAAAAGCAAGTTAACAATCTTATTGGATATCTTTTTAATAATATGCATTTGTGCCCTTTTGAAGATGAAGCATACGTCAACTTTAAAGGAGAATGTGTAGGCTTTGCAGAACTCGGATGCGCGGAATGCATATTGGAAAATATCGAAATGTTAAACTGAACTTTACAGCACCAGCCGCCAAGTGTTCTACGGGATATTCTCTATGTTTGAACCTAGACACTGGCGGTACGGGCGAACCGCACTCTTCCCGGAACTGGTGCTGTTGATATTATAGTGCGGATATGAAGAAAAATCAAGAAAGGAGCACGGGACCTTCCCGGGAATAAGGCGCGCCGGGTTCCTTTCGGGAAGATGAAACAAGAGTATAAAAGCAGGGTATATACAGACCGACCGGATTATGCGGATTTTGAACCAGCG